>OIEN01000023.1_pt1 | contig 125241 bp, 106 predicted proteins | sample 1581741 | NCBI WGS metagenome assembly OIEN01 (sample SAMN01760944, study PRJEB22395) | human gut metagenome | reverse complement strand
TTATGGCCTGGTTCAAGTGCAATAAATCTAGCTAAAGTAAATGAGGTAAATCTTAATTTTGTAATTATTCTAAGCTTTATTATTTTTACAGGAACAATTGCTATATTTGCTTTTAATCGTTATTTAACTAACTATTATCAAGGAGCAAATGTTTTTAATAAAAGGAAAAAACATCATATCTTTTCAGTTAAACTTACTTCAATTGAAGGGGCTTTAATTAGAAAAGAATTTAATTTAGCGTTAAGTAATAGCGATGGAATTTTTTCATATATCTCTTTAATTATATTAGAGCCATTTTTAGTATTTAGTGTCATTTCTGCAGTGAATTTGATATTTAACACTGGTAATTTAAATTATATTTCAACTCTATTTCCAGCGATATTTTTAACAGTTGATGTAATTTTAATTATGTTATTTATTGCCATTATTAATACTACAAGTTCGATGTCTTTAACTAAAGAAAAGAATACTTTAATAATAATGAAAACTTTACCAGTAAGCTATTTTAAACAACTCTTAATCAAGATTTCTGTTCCAACAATATTATCTTTTATATCTTATTTAGTGACTATTTTAGCTTTAGTTATATTTAATGAAATTTCTTATATTGATTTTGCTTTTTTAATACTTGTTGGAGCTTTATCAATCCTTTTATTAAACTTAATTTCTTTATATAACGATTTAAAGAGTAAAAGTAAATCTAGTTTAATGACAGTTTTAATTAGCTTTATTTTCCCTCTTTTTGCTGTTGGAGTAGGTGTTTTACTTTCTCTTCTTGTTGAAGCAGAGTTTGAAACCTTAGTCTTTTTTGCTTCAATCATTGTTTTAGAAATCTTAGTTATTCTTTTCTTTGTCATTAAAGTCAAAAGTAGAGTAATAAAGCTATTTATGAAATATGAAGGAGAAGCCAGATGAAAAAGAAAGCCTTTCTCTTTTTATTACTTTTACCTTTTATTATTGCAATATTAGCTTTTGTTACGGCAACTTATGTTATTCGTTCAGTTGAAGTAAATATAACTAATATTACTTTTAATGAATATAATGGTTTAACTCCATTTTTATTAAAAGATGGAAAGCAACTTTTAAAATATGAAGTTATCTATGATAAAAACTACCCTTTAAGCGAAGGTAATGATCTAGTTTGGACAAGTAGTGATGAAAGCGTTGCAATAGTTGAAAAAGAAAGTAGTGATTATTATTTAGTTCCAAAAAAAGAAGGCCAGATTAGAATAACTTGTGCTAATCAAAAAGGTAGTGTTAGAGCTTCTTTTGATGCTGTAATTGTAGGAGATGGAGGAGCAATTGTTGTTAATCCAATCATTCCTTTTTCTCAAAGTAAAATTACTGAAACTAACTATGTTGGTCTATATGACAGTAAAGAAGCTTATGAATTAAGCACTGATGAATTTTTAAATTCAGATGCATACTTAGATTTAGATATTCAAATTATTGGTAGTTCTTTATCATTTGATGGATTTACAATTAATACCTCTAGTAATATTTCTTTTAACTCACAAACTAGAAGAATTACATTTATAGGCGATGGAGAAGCTTATATTGATTTTATAAATCCACTTAGTGAAAGCGGATCAACACACTTAGAATTTACTCTTGTTAAAGCCATAAATGCTTATGATTATGAAGATTTAATCGCTTTAACAAATAAAGCTAATAAGCCATATAAAATTGTTTTAAGAACAAATCTAGAAAGCTATGAAAACACCTATAATTTTGACGAAAACGGTGCAATAACTGGATTAAAAAATAAAAACACTTCACTTTTTGGTCGACTTGATGATAATGAAAAAGTGATGGATTTTACTGATGATTTATATTCTTTTGAAACAACTTATAATCATGATTTTTTAAATAAATGGAATAAAGAAATAGATGAAGGTAAACATGAAGGAGAAGAAAAAACAAATATTTATCGCTATGCTGGAATTAGAATTCAAGATGATTTTTATGGCAATGGATTTACAATTAATCTTCATGAATTAACTTATCCTAGTGGTCGACAAAGTGTAACGGTAAATGGAGAAACCTATCTTGTTCCTTATTTAATGCAAGATGATTTATATCGTGGACCTCTTCCTTTTGTTACTTTAGGAAATCCAAATTATTCAATGAGTGATACTTTACCTATGTTTACTTTATATGGTCAAGATAATAGTGGAGTTTATATTGATAAGGATGATGTAACAATAAATGATGTTCACTTTAAAAATTGTGATTTTGGGAATAACTTATCAAATTTAGAATATGTTGGCTCAACAGTTGATATTAATGCCGACAATGTAACACTTAAAAATTCAATTATAGAAAACGGGAGAAACGTTATAAGAAGTTATTCTTCACTCAATTTAACTATTGAAAATTGCTTAATTCAAAATGCTATGGAGTTTCTTTTTAGAAGTGGTAGTAATGAGTTTAACCACGTTGATTATGATATAAGAGCAGAATATGAAGGAGAAAATGGACGTAAGCTTTCTTCAACTAAAGAATCATATTTAGCAGGTATAACCAATTTTAGCGAAAAGACTTATAAAGCTGATTCAATGCTTACATTTTCAGCAATTTATAATACTCAGGCTGATGAATTTTTAGGTATTAGTGGACCTAATTATACCAAAGAAGAATATATTAAATTTAAGGATTATCTAATTGAAGCTTTAACAAATCGAGATGGCTTTATCGATGAAAATGGGGAAAAAGTATATGCTGGTACAACCACTATTAAACACACCAATTTTGCTAGTAGTGGAATTAGTGCAATCTCGCTTGATACATTACCACAAGGTAGTTTTTTAGAAACAAATATTACTACTGTCTTTAAAATGTTACTTGGTGCTTATATGTCGGATGCTTATCCTGAGAATATGGCATTAACTTCATTCCCAACACGAGTTGAAATAGGTGAAGGGGTTAATTTCTACGATTGGAAAAACGCTAATCAATTAACTTATGAATCTTTAGTTGGTCAAGATATTCGTACTTTAATTGTTTCACATGGTGGATTAGGAAGTGGATTTGAAGTTAATATTACTGAAGAAGATTATTTACCACTTAAAAAGCTACTTTTAGATAATTATGCTAATGAACTTCTGAAAGAAGAAATGATTAATATTCCATTTTATATAGAAGGAGGCGGATATAACGAAAGTGATTTAATAATTAATGAAGAATTAGCTCAAACTTTATCTTCTTTAATTGAATTAGATCCATTTGCTTATTCGTTAGATTTAAAAGCAGTACATAGCGATCATTTTAATAGTGATCCACAAGCCAAATATGAAACAATGAAAGTTGCAATGCTAAGAGCTTCCTTTAATGTGATTGGTTTTAACAATTATAAAATGTATGGTTTGAAAGCTAGTGATGGAAAGTGGTTTAATGAATCTCCTTCTTTAGAATATTTAAGAAATTATGAAAGTTAAAAGAGTGACCGCTTAGTTATTTATAGAGTTTATTATTCAAAACGTTTAAGTTTAAACAAACACTTAAAGCTATTAAATAGATGTTGGGAAAGCAAGTCTACTAAAAATATAGTTTATGATTATATTTATTATATAAATTAAAATAATCAAGTTTTGCAAGGCTTTTAGTGTATTTAGCTAGTTATTGCTGATTTAAGAATCAATAAAAAATCGCTTGCTATAAGCAAACACTTTTAGTAAACCTAATTAGGTTAAGGAATTGCAAAATCACTTTTGTTTAATATAAAATGAAAGCAAGATAAACGAATTACTTTAAGGAGAAAGCAATTAAAATGAAAGCTTTAATAATTTATAAATCAATGCATCATCAAAATACTTATCGACTTGTAAAACATCTTCATGATAAATATGGCTATGATTTAATAAATGTTGATGAAATAAATGATTCAACAAATTTTGATGCATATATTTATATAGGTATAGCTAGTGGAATCTATGGTTTTGAGTTCTCTAAGGAAATAACTGAACTAATTAAAAAAGGCAGAATCAAAAATAAAAAAATGTTTATCCTTTATACATCAGCAATGGATAAAGATTCATTCAGCAAAAATATTGTTAAAGAAGTTTCTAAAGAAAATGAATTAATAGGTGTGTATCACACCAAAGGATTTTGTACATTTGCTTTCTTTAAATGGTTTGGTGGAGTTAATAAAAATAGACCAAATGAAAATGATTTGGCTACATTAGATCTATTTATTGATAATAGGATGAAATAGGAATAATAGTTTAATTTACCACTACAAAGCACTAACAGTTATAAAAAAATAAAATACACGTAAAATGAAATTTTCCAATTAAATAAATCACGTAAAATAACATTTTTCAAGTAAATAAATCACGCAAAATAACAAAAATGATTTATTAATATAAAAACTAATATATAATTTAAGTATGAAAATAGTAAGAAAAGAATACTTAAACGAAATCGAAAAATGGTGGAATAGTAATACAAAAGAAGCTTTAATCGTTCTTGGCCCATTTGGTGTAGGCAAAACAACACTTATTTTAGACTGGGCTCAATCTAAAAAAAATTCCTATAAATATTTTGCTGAAAAAGAATATGAAAGGATAAAAGGAGTTTTTAATAAAAGCAATAATAACTTTTTTAATTTTGATTTATCACTTAATAACGAATCTTCTTCTAAAACATCAATACCTAATTTAATAATTTTTGATGGAGTTAAACCCGGTGATGAACTTTTAGTACAAATTAAAGATATATGTTCTAAAACTAATCATAAGATAGTAATTATCAGCGATTTTGATGAATACGTCTTTAAAGATTTACGTTTTATTCCTATAGGTTCTTTTAAAAAAATCAATGTAAAACCACTTTCTTTTAAAGAATTTTGTTCAATTAAAATTAGTAATTTTGCTTTTAAAGCAGTTATAACATCTTTCAATTTAGATAAACAAGAAAATATATATTTGAGTGACCAATTCGAAGAACTTTTGAAGCTTTATTCTGAATTTGGTGGATTGCCTAATGTTACTTCTATTCTATTTGATAAAGGGAAAAATAAAGCCAAAGAAGAACTTAAAAAGACAAAAGAAAAATTATTCAATTTTTTGAAAGCTAACTTTAAAGATTCAATGAATTATATTTCTATTCTTGAAAATTTCGTTTCTTCAATTTCATCAAATTACCATAGAGTAGTTTTAAGTAAACTTTTTGATATTAGTAGAAAAACAAAATTATTAAAGGAAATCAATGTATTAATAAGTATTGGCTTGTTTTATAAAGTCGACATAATCGATGAAGAAGAAAAAAGTGATAATTTTTCACTTTATTTCTTTGACAATGGTTTAGAAAAAGAGTTAAATAATTACACTGACCGTAAATTTGTATTGGAAACAATAATTTGTTCTCATATCAAATTGAATTCCATAGTTCCTGTTAGAATTGTTTCTAACAGGCAAACCATATTTGATTTTAGTTGGGCGAATGAGAAGGAAGTTTTTTTAAAAATTAAATTAACTTCTAAAATGTGTGGGAAATGTTTTGATGATATTAAGTTTTTAGAGCACAATCATTTTGATTCATATTTAAGGTTATTATTAGTTGACAATGGGTTAAGGAATTTAATTAAAAAAGACAATGTTATTGTTTGCCCTATTTGGCTTAGCCTATTGGAGATTGATAGATGGTTTATATAAAGAGAGATGTAGATGAATTAATTACAAAGTGGTTTGATGAAAATAAGAAAAATGCTCTAATGATATTTGGTGCCAGACAAGTTGGAAAAACCGAATCTATTAGAAACTTTATTAGGAATAAATTTGAAATTGATAATGATGATTTATTACCTGAAATAAATATTGTTATTAATCAAGAAGCAAGAGATATTATTTTAAATAACAGAGTTATGGGTGAATATTCTCTAATAGAATCTCTTTTCATCCAAGTAAAACCACAAATTGATTTAGAAAATTCTAAAGTTTTATTTATTGATGAAATACAGGCTTTGTCGAATTTAAAAAGAGAAAAATCAGACCCTGTTATCATTAAAGCAATTAAATCTATTCTTAAGGATAATAAGTATAAAATTATTTTTTCTGGATCAATGCTTGGTACAAAATTGTTTAATTTAGATAATGCAAATAATGAATTATCGAAAGATATTCAATTTGTACATATGTTTCCGCTTACATTTATGGAATTTATTGAATTTTTAGATGGAAATAAAAAAGCGATATTAGAAGCAAAAAGTTCATTTTCTTTAAATAAAGTTTTGGAAGTTGATATGCATACGCATTTATTAAAAAGATTGGCGGAATTTTCTTATGTTGGTGGAATGCCAGTAGCAGTTTTAACTTATAGTGAAGGATTTGATGCAAATAAAAGCCATGAAAGTATTTTAAATTTAATAGATGGTTATAAAGAAGATATTTCTAAATATTATCGAGAAGAATATGACGAAGAAGGCGTTAAAGATTTTGTTTTTGATTATTTACTCGATGGCTTTAATCATCAAGACAAGCAAAAATATATGAAGCGACTTAATGAACAAGAAAGAAGAAATTTTATAACTTTATCGCATATAGCGATGTCGGATTAGTTGTTCCACACATTGATGAAATTAATAAAAAGATTGAAATTCAAAAAAGTCCAAAAACTTATTTCAATGATGTCGGTCTTTTACGATGTTTAGAAAATCGAAAAACTATAAATTTAAACCATATGAAGGAAGCTTTAATAAGTACTATTGAAACAGGTAAGAAAAATACTAATCTTGATAATAATGGAAAATATTTTGAACAATTAATTGCACAAGAATTAAAAGCAAGAAATTTTGAATATGCTTATTTTTATTCTAAACTTAATTCTAATGAATTGGAGTTCATTATAGACGCCGCTAATACAAAAACAGCTTTAGAAATTAAGTCTGGAGATTTTCATGATTTTAAATCTATCAAAAATTACGTGTTAAGTGGTAATAGTGGTCTTTTATCATCTATATATCCATATCTTGGAGAATATGAAACAAGTTTGAATTTCATACCTTTATATGATTTATGCTTTTTAAATGAAGCAGATCTTTGCAACCATAAATTTGAAAAGTTGAACAATTTATGTTCTATAGTTATTGATAGCGGAAGACTTCCAAATAATATTGGCTTTTTTAATAACGAGGAAAAAGTAAATTAATAGAATTATTGAGTAATTTACTAATGCTTAATATAAAAGAAAAAATGCAGATAACTAAGAGTAAAATATCAGGAAAATTATCGATTTTTGAGGGGATAAAGATAGATTTTATACTAAATCTAAAAGAAAGTTCTAGTGTTGATAAATGTTTAAAAACTGTGGCTGCTTTCGCTAATACTAAAGGCGGAGATTTATATATTGGCATAGAAAAAAACGGTGAAATAATTGGTTTTTCAAAACCACAACTAGATAATGAAATATCTATATTTTTACGTGAAGTAAAAGAACATATTTATCCTAAAATTACTTATAAAATCGACCAAGTTTTGATTAAGAAAAATACTTACCTAATAAAGATTCATATTAGTCGTAATAATTTTACTCCAGTATTTTTAAATTTAGGTGAACGAAAGGATGTATTTATTAGAGATGACAATGATAATTTTTTAGCTTCCTCTGAACTATTGTTAATTTAGTTTATGAATCTATTGGCTTTAAATATGACTATGTCCTTACTAAGACTAAATTTGAAATTAATTATTATTCTTGTTTTTCAAAGATTTTTTAGAAAAACAAATAAAACTAAATTAAGCATGTATCTTCTTCTTTAGATTTTTTTGATAAGAACAATCATCTTATACAAGGTGCAGATTTATTTTCAGATAATTTAAAAGGTAATGAAACCTTAATTAAAGTTACAAAACGGAAAGGTGTTGATAAAGGTGAGTCTAATTACAAGTTACTTTATGAAAACAATATCGATATTTTAGAAAGTATTGATGAAAGCTATGAAGCAATTGTAGAAAATATTGGAAGTTATGAAAAGAAGTTAGATTTTGGAAGAACTACAATATATGACTTTCCTTTAAGAAGTATTTTTGAAGGATTGTTAATGCTTATGGACATAAAAATTATTTCATTAAAGATATTCCGATAGAAGTTGACATTTTTGAAGATCGACTAGAAATTAAAAGTCCAGGATCTTTAATTAATAATGTAAACTTATTTAAAGAAACCAACATTAGTGAAATAAGTCCAAGCCGTAGAAACGAAATAATTGTAAATGGATTAGTAGCTGTAAAATATAAGGAAAAACAAGGTAGTGGTTTTGATAAAATCAGTGCTGATTATTTAGAGTATGGCCAAAATTATAAGCCATATGTTACTTCGACTAATAATTATTTTACTCTTGTTCTTCCTAACGTTAACGTAGTGAGTGGAATGATTAATAAAAATACGACCAATTTTGATATCGTTTACGATGATTCATTGATGCTTTCTGAACGTCAAAAACTAATTTTGAAATTTTGCTATTTTTCGCCAAAAAGCATCAATGAAATTGCTTCGTTTCTTAACATGAAAGTTTCTTCTTATTTAAGAAATGATTTTTTAAATCGCTTAGTGAATATGAATGTCTTAAAAGTAAATAGGGATGAAAAAGCAGCGCTATATTTTACTAATCACGATACGGTGAAGATTCTTTCTATTAGAAAAGAAAATATTTAATCTTTTGCTTGAGCTAAAAGTTTTCTAATTTTAGAGGCAAAAGCACATCTAGAAATGTAGAAGTGATCTAGAAATTATCTAGAAGTAATCTAGAAATAATTTGGAAATTTTATTTGACAATTCATCTTTTAAAAATTTTAAAAATTTTTTACTTTGTGCAAAAACCATGCAAAACTTAAGTTAAATTGATATTTTAGTTAGGAATTTTCTTCTTTCAATGACGCTTATTATAGAAAGCTTAGTAGCTAGTGAAACGTGTATAAAAAACTTCTAGAAATCTAGAAGCAATCTAGAAATAATCTAGAAGTTAAACGATAAATTGAAGTTATAGAACACTAATATAATTATCAATTAATGTATCAACAATTGAATCACTTAAGCCAATCATTGGGACATATATTGTCTTAGTTTTTAATATATCACTAGCTTTTTTAAAGATGTTTCCTGCAGGAATAATAACATCAGCTCTATCTGGTTTTAAATCAAATTTAGCTACTCTTTGAGATGCAGTGTATTTTGCAAGTTCATCATAAATGTTTTCGAGTTCCTCAACACTTAAATAATTAAGATCTTTTTTATTGGTTTTCTTTTTGCTCATTTTCCAATATCTATTGATGTTTCCACCTGTTCCAACAATATCAAGTTGACCATATTTTTTATGGTAATCTTCTAAAAGATCTTCAAATCTTCCCCAAGTTTCTTTTTTATCTTTATGAGCTAATATTCTTAAAGTTCCTAGTTCAAAAGAGTTACTTTCAACAGCTTTTCCTTTAGTAACTAAAGTGACTTCAGTTGAGCCGCCTCCGACGTCAATAAAGACATATTTATCATCATCAAGAGCAAAATCTTTTGCTATTTTAGAGATGGTTTTAGCTTCAGTTTCTCCATCAATAATAGAAATTGTAACGCCTGTTTCTTTTTTAATTTTTTCAATAACTTCTTTCCCGTTTTTTGCTTCTCTCATAGCACTAGTTGCAAGGCAAGAATAAGAAACGACATCATATATATTCATTAAATCGCGAAAAGAAGAAATACATAAAGAAAGTTGACGAATTTTTCTTTCGCTAAGTTCCCCAATACTATAAACATCAGCACCGAGTCTTAAAGGAACTCTAACTTTATTGACTTCAACCGCCTCAAGCTTTCGCTCTTCGTTATAAAAAGCGTCTTTTATAACTAGACGAGCGCCATTGGTACCGATATCGATACCAGCATAATAACCACTCTTCATTTTATAAACCTCATCTATTTGTTTTGCTGTAATAATTATACAACTCTTCTTGGCTTCTAAAAGGTTTATCTTCATTAGTGTATTTTATATATTCATCTCTGCCAGTAGCAATTACACCTTTAACATTATCTTTGAGTCCATAATCAACAATCATAATTAATTCTTTTTTGATGTCTTCATCATAAACTGGGGTAATAACTTCGATACGGTTATAAAGATTTCTTGGCATCCAGTCAGCCGAGCCCATAAAGACAAGTGGATTACCAGCGTTTTCAAATATAAAGATTCGAGAGTGCTCAAGATAGCGGTCAATTATTGCATGAACTGATATATTTTCACTAACTCCATTTAAACCAGGAACGATAGAAGAATTGCCTCTAATTAATAAATCAATTTTCACGCCTTTTGTGCTAGCTTCATAAAGTTGTTTAACCATAACTTTATCTGTTATGTGGTTAATTTTAATTTTTATTCCACTTGGTAAACCAGCAGCATGGTTTTTAACTTCATTTTTAATTAATCTTTCAAAAACTGATTGCATATGAAGTGGTGAAACTAGTAAATTTTTGAAGTTATGTTTTTCGTAAGGATTAGCAATATAGCTAAAAATTTCTTTAACTTCATTAACTATTTTTGGATTAGAAGTGAAAAGAAGACAATCAGTATAGGTTTTAGCGTTCCCTTCATGGAAATTACCAGTTGAAATAATTGCGATGTCTTTTCCGTTTTTAACTCTGATATAGACAATTTTGCCATGAACTTTAAAACCTTCTTTACCAGTTAAAACATCAACTCCAGCGTCTTTTAAAGTTTGAGAAATTAAAATATTGCTTGATTCATCAAATCGAGCTAAAAGTTCAACCATACAGGTAACTTTTTTGCCATTTTTAGCGGCATTAATTAAGGCTTGAATAACTTTACTATCTTTGGCGGCTCGATAAATTGAAGCTTTGATTTCATTAACATTAGGAGAGATGGCTGCTTCTTGTAAAACATTAATAAAAGCATTAAATGATTCATATGGAACATGAACTAAAATATCTTTTTTAGAAATTATATCAATTAAAGAAGGAGTGACTTTAAATGCTTTTTCAAATGATTGTGGCCAAGTAGGGTAAGATAAGCCATCAATATTTAAACGAGGGAATTTCATTAAATCTTTATTGTTATGATATTTTCCGCCTTTTGTCACGATATCAGTGTCGTCAATTTCTAGTTTTTTAATAAGTTTTTCTTGTAAATCTTTTGGCATGTCTTCACCAAAAACAACACGTACTGGAATACCTTTTTTCCTTTCCTTGACTGCTAAAGAAATGCTTTTTAAAACACCTTCTTCTGGATCGGATTCAATTTCCATTTCAGCATCTTTAGAAAATTTAAAAGCATAAGCTTCAAATTTTAGATAAGGTAAGTTTTTAAAAATATAGTCAAGATTAAGTCTAACAACGTCATCTAAATAAATGTAGTAGTGTTTATTATCTTCACTAGGTAAAGCAATAAAACGACCACAATGAGAAGTTGGAAGAGCAATTAAAGCATAGCAGTTTTTTTCTTCTTTATTGCTAATTGGTTGACTCATTTTAATTGCTAAATAAATATGAGTATCGTTAACACTAGAAAAATCAGCTTTTTTAGAAAGGATTAAAGGGTTAATATCTAAAGATATATTTTTAACAAAATAACTTCTTAAATATTCTTTTTGTTTGTCGTTAACAGTTAAATCATCAAGTAATATAACATCCTTCTTTTTTAACTCTTCAAAGACATTTTTACTAGCTGCATTATATTCTTTTGCATAATCAGAAACTAATGAATAAATCTTTTTTAATGTGGATTTTGCAAGGTTTTTTTCTTTTTTAAAGTCTTTTGATGAACTTTCTGCAATACGTTTTAAAGTGGCTACTCTAACTTTATAAAATTCATCTAGATTGCTAGAATAGATACCTAAAAATGAAAGTCTTTCATAAAGAGGTACGCTTTCATTTTGAGCTTCTTTTAAAATTCGATAGTTAAAATAACACCATGAAACATCTCTTTCAATGTAGTTTGATTCGTTTAATTTTATAATTGTTCTTTTTCTTCTCGCTGCTTTTTCCATACTTTTAATATTTTATAAATTAGTTTTATTGTTGTAAAAGATAGAATTGTAAATTTTTATGGAAAAATAATAAAAGGAGTGATTGTTTTAAAAAAGAGTGTATTTTCAAAACACTGAATGAATATCTTTCAAATCACTGAGTGAAATTCTTTCAATTCACTGAATGAATATCTTTCAAATCACTGAATAATTTATATTAATTCTCTAAATAACTGTTTAAATTAAGGTTAAAATGATTAATTTTAATAAAAATAAGTTAAATTTAGCTGATTTTCTAAAAAAAGTATAAATTTTATAATTTTCAAAACATTGAATGAATCTCTTTCAAATCACTGAATGAAACTCTTTCAAAACACTGAATGAAACTCTTTCAAAACACTGAATTTGATTGAATTTGAATAGATGATTAGCTATAATAATTACATGATAAAAGACGATTTATACAAAAATAGAATTATTGAAAAAACACTTGAACTCAAAATGAAGACCTCTGGTTGCGTTCTTGTAAATGGTCCAAAGTTTTCAGGGAAAACTACTTTATGTAAAAGATATGCGAAATCATCAACATATTTGAGTGACAACAACACATTACTTATTGTCAAAGCTAATCCTGTTTTAGCTTTAGAAGGCGAAAATCCTCATTTAATTGATGAATGGCAACGTTGTCCAGATGTTTGGAATCAAATAAAAATGGACTTAGACAATAAATACGTTTTTGGTAAGTATTTAATCACAGGAAGCACAACGCCTTTTAATAGTTCAAAAATACTAGATTCTGCAGCTGGAAGAATCATTGATTTAAATATTAAGCCATTTACTTTGTATGAGTCTGGAGAATCTCTTGGTATTGTATCGCTATTTAGTCTATTTAATAATGAAGAAAAAATTCAAACTTTACTTGCTAACGACAATCCAATTCGAATACCAGATATTGCATATTTAATTTGTCGTGGTGGATGGCCACTTTCTGTTAGTGTTGATAAAAGTGTTTCTTTAACTATGACAGAAAACTATTATTCAAGTCTATTTAGAGTGCAAAACAATAGTGAATACAATGAATTTTATAAAAATAAAAGTATGGATCTTTTGGAACTAGTTTTGAAATCTTACGCAAGAAATATTTCAACTCAAGCCAAGAAAACAACGATGATTAAAGATATTTTAGAATCTGGTGAAAGAAATACTCTTGATGAAAATACTTTTAATGAATATGAAACCATTTTAAAAAAGTTATTTATTATATTTGATATGCCTTCTTATAACATTAATTTAAGGTCTTCAGTGGCAGTTAGATCGGCACCAACAAGACATTTTGTTGATACATCAATTGCTTGCGCCGCTTTAAATATACTTCCTGAAAACCTTTTAAACGATATGAATTCTTTTGGCTTCTTTTTTGAAGATTTAGTTGTAAGAGACTTGTCAGTATACGCTGATAGTTTTAGAGGAAAACTTAAACATTATAGAGATAGTAGTGGTCAAGAAGTTGATGTAATTGTTGAATTACCAAATGGTGATTTTGGTGCAATAGAGGTAAAAATAAATAGTCCAGAAAACATCGAGGAAGGTATAAAATCGTTATCTCGCTTTGAAGAAAAATTAGTTAGAGCTAAAGCTAAACTACCAACATTTAAATGCATAATTACAACTAGTGGAGCTTGTTATAAGAGTAAAGAAGGCGTATATATTATTCCAATTAATTGCCTAAAACCATAATTTTGTGACGCATAAAATGGCTTGCAAAGAGGGCATTTTGTCTTGGACATTTTCAAAAATGTCTAAGACATTATTATGTCCTAGACAATGTCCATGAGGATATATGATGTCTAAAAAAATACGATAAAATCCGACTTTCTTATATAGATATTAAATAAGACAATTAATAGCAACGATAATTATTACTTTGATTCACATTAAAAATATTAATCTAGAAAACAGGCTAAAGTTTTGTCTCTAACTTTAATTATTTTATAAAAGTAACTACAATATTAAGGCAAGGAAAAAGATTATGGATTATATAAAATATATTAGAAATATTGTAGGTCATAAAGAGATAATGGCTATAGGTGTAGCTATTTTAGTTTTAAACGAAAAAGACGAGGTTCTTTTAGAGACAAGAAGTGATAATGGTAAGTATTCTTTTCCAGGTGGCGCTTTAAACATGGGCGAAAAAGTAAAAGAAGGAGCAATAAGAGAAACGTTTGAAGAAACTGGTATTCATTTTGAAGAAGATGAAATTAAATTACTTGGTGTATTTTCAGGCGAAGAAGGTAGAATGGAATATCCAAATCAAGATGTAACCTATTATACTGATATCATTTTTATAGGTAGAGTTGATTCCAAGAAAGTTAATATTGTTTCTCAAGATGGTGAAAGTAAAGAAATAAAGTTTGTTCCTTTTGACAAGATTGACTTTGATAATTGCTTAAGAATGGATCAAAGAGTTTTAAAGAGTTATTTTATTGATAAGAATAGAGATATTGTAGTTGATTAATATGAAAGATAAGATTACTAAATGTATCCTTTCTAACATGTGCATGGTTTATAAAGGAGATAAGATACTAGTCATTGATCGAGTAAAATCTGATTGGCCAGGTCTTTCTTTTCCTGGAGGACATGTTGAAAAAGGGGAAACACTTGAAGAAAGTGTTATTCGAGAAATGAAAGAAGAAACTGGATTAACTCTTCATTCTGTTAAATTTTGTGCAATTAAAGAGCGGGATTGGGGAAACGATGTTCGCTATTTAGGTTTACTTTATAAAAGTGATGATTTTAGTGGTGAAATAAAAAGCAGTGAAGAAGGAAAAGTTTTTTGGATTAATAAAAGTGAAATAAATAACTATAAATTATCTGATGATTTTATGGAACTTTTTGAGTTAATAGATAAAAACTAGGTGCAGGTAGATGAAAGAAATTAAAATCTTAGCTTTAGGTAGCAGTATAACTAGAGGTTATGGAAATCATGACATCTCTTTTGTAGAAATGTTAAATGATGTAAAAGATGAAGATATAAGATTTAATGTTTATAAAGAAGCAATTAATGGAACGACTTTAGCAAATAGAAAAGATAATTCTTATTTGGCAAGATTAAAAAAATTAGATTTAACATTATTAAAAACATTTGATTATGTTCTTGTTCAACTTTCAACTAATGATTTACATTTACTAAAAAATAGATGGGACCTAAATGATGAAAAAACAACTTTTGGCGCTATCATTGAAATTATTAAATATATAAAAGAAAATACTAAAGCCAAAATTATATTTTATACTTGTTTTACTAAACAAAATAAAAAGTATGAGAATATGATTGAAACATTAAAAAAGATTAAAGAAAATTGTGGATTTTCTATTATTGATTTTTATGAGAATGAAGAGATGAGAAAAGCTAAATTTAGGTTAATTATGAGTGATAATATCCATCCAAATAAAGAAGGATATATTATTATGAGTAAGTATTTAGTTAAATATTTTAAGGCTGATATAAATAACTAAGCAAAATTTAAAAAACTTGAAATTCAACTAAAAAACTTGCAAAAATCAATTATTTTTAATTAATCATCACTTTCTTCATCACTATTTTTGTCTTTTAATTTCTTTTGTAATGTGATGATTTCAAAAATTATGCAAGTGGAATATATTGCAACTTCAGCAATGATAAAAGCATAAAAAATCCACATTGTTGAATTAGAACAAGTTTCAATTATTACAACATCTAAGATTAAAAAGATTACAAGTAAAATAATATAAATAAGTTTTTTCATAAAGATCCTCTGGAATTATTATAACACTGATTTATATGTTTCCTTTGGAGAATTAAAGAAAAGAAAATTTTAAAGATAAGTGAAATACTAACGGCAATTTAGCTTAAGTAGCTTTATAAAATTGTTTTCAAAATGATTCACTTGTTATATAATTATTTTCGCTTTCAAAAATTGTTGAATGGCATTTAACTCCTAGTAGCTCAACTGGATAGAGTGTTTGGCTACGAACCAAAAGGTTGCGGGTTCGACTCCTGCCTAGGAGGCCACTTTGTAAGTCGATACATTCGATGATTGTTGGAAGTTTCTATTGAATCTCTCCCTGAATTTTCTTCGTTAGGAGAGATTTTTATTTTTCTTTTACTTTCTTCGAATTTTAACGATTTCGGCGGTAAAATCAGCGTAAAATTGCTTAAATCGATTGATTTTTTATCAAAATATGAATTTAAATCCTTATCTATTTTGAGTACTAAAGTAACGGTTTTGTCTTTAAAAACAATAATTTTTTCGACAAGTTCAGCAAAAATTTTGGCACTCATTTGCTTAAATAAATCATATCTTTTATAGTCTTTTTTGTTGGTCTGACTTACAAAAAAATTATAATTTGCTAGGGCCATATGGATTTTATCGATAAATTTATTAAATCCTTTAATAAACTAAAAGGCGATTTAGATAGTAATGCAAATTCTAGATATTTCTCTCAGGAACATTGGGATGCATTCTTGCTTATGATGGGATGCTAAAACGAGCACTAAAAATCGGAAAAGGTGCAGCTAATTAATTATATTACACGAAAATACGCCGTATAAACGTGATTTATTCACGAAAAATAACAAAAAAACGTGAAATATTCACGAAAATACGCCGTATAAACGTGAAACTCATTGTTTTAAAGATATATTATCTATATAATATAGATATGTTTTATAGGAAAATTAATGAAGCGTTAAAAAGGCGGAAAGATAATGAAGATCACGTTCCGTTAATTATTAAAGGCCTAAGACAGGTTGGAAAAACAACTACAGTTTTGGAATTTGCAAAAAGTAATTACGAAAATATTATTTATATAGATTTTAGATCGGATACTATTTATAAAAGTGTATTTGATGAAGATTTAGTAGTCGAAAGGATTATATTGCGATTAAAAACAATCAATCCTAGTTTTAATTTCGCACCTTATAAAACGGTAATTATTTTTGATGAATTGCAAGAATGTGCAAGAGCTAGAGCATCTTTAAAATATTTTTCTTTAGATAAGAGATTTGATGTTATTGCAACTGGTTCTTTGCTTGGCATTAAAAACTATAATCTTGATTTTGAAAAGTCAGTCTCAGTTGGATTTGAATATTTTATTGATATGTTTCCAATGGATTTTGAAGAATTTTTACTTGCTTTAAATTATGGCGAGCTAAACAATGCTTTGAAGAGCTTTTTTGAGAAAAAAATAGAGATTAGCAGTGTTTTTCACGAATTAGCCCTTCAATTGTTTAGACAATATTTGGTTGTAGGAGGAATGCCTCAAGCGATCAAAACTTATATTAAAACAAAAAATCTTTATAATGTTTTTGAAGTACAAAAAAGTTTACTAACCTCTTTTGAAATGGATTTTGGTAGATATATTAATGAAAAAAATTTGGTTTTAAAAGATGGTGATTTGTTTAATAAAATACTTGAAGTATACCATTCAATACCTTATCAACTTGCAAAAGAAAATAAAAAATTTCAGTTATCAAAAATTAACCACAATGCAAGAATGAGAGAATATCAAAAATCTATAGATCGGTTAAATGATTCTGGCCTAGTTTATAGGGTTAATAATTTGTCTCAAGTAGAAACACCATTAATAAGCTATACTCTTGATGAATCATTTAAACTTTATTTTAGCGATGTTGGTTTACTTTTAAGCATGTATGATTATGGTATTCAAAATGAGGTTTTGAGCGGGAATAGTGGCGTTTATAAAGGAGCGCTCTATGAAAACATTATTCTTTCCTTATTAAAAGCGAATGGTTTTAATCTGTATTATTATTCAAAACTTAATCGTTTAGAAGTAGATTTTGTAACAAATATTAATGATTTACCTTATATAATTGAAGTGAAGGCTACTAACTCTAAATCTAAATCATTATCAACTTTAATGAATAATAAAGAAATGTATGGTTCAAATAAAATTAAAGCGATAAAGTTTTATGATAAAAATATAAATTTTGATTATGATAAGGAAATAATCTATCTTCCTTATTATTTAGCAAGTTATATTACACTTGATAGTCCTTATTTATTTTAAGCGGTTATAGAATTTTAAGACAAATTTTAAAAAGTCCGAGGAAAATAAAGCCACACTTTAGAAATTACGTAATTATTAAGAGAATTATTGCATCATTATATGAAGATTAATTTATAAAACTAATAATTTTTTAAGGAGCACCTTTTAATAAAGGAAGAGGACCATTTTTCTACTAGAGACATAACTTTGTATTAAAGCGATGGCACAAAGACATTATTTGTAGATTATACCTGAGGCATTAAAATATTAATTCTTTTTATTTAACAATTATCTTCTTTTAAACAGTACTTATAAATACGTTCGAACTTGCAATCTTTATGACAAGGGTCTCGCTCTTTTTAAAATAGAGGATTGTAATCTAACTTTAGATAGCCTTGATATAAACACTCAAAATAATCTATAATCACTAAGGTTTGTGAGGCAACAAAATGAAAGATATTACTGGTGAGTTTGGAAAAGGAAAGATATTGCCTTTAGTTTTTAAATTAACTATTCCGGCAGTTATCGCACAGCTTATTACCTTTTTATATAACCTTGTTGATAGAATGTATGTAGCTAATATTCAAGATATTAAAACTGAGGCTTTAGCGGCTTTAGGAATAGTATTACCAATTACTTTAATTGTACAAGCTTTTGCCAATTTAATTGGTTTAGGTGCTTCACCAAGAGCAAGTATGTCTTTAGGAGAAGGCAATAAAGAAAAAGCTAATCGAATTTTTAACATATCGACACTTTTACTTGTTATTATTGGAGTAATTCTTACTTTAATTTTGTTTTTCTTTGCTGAGCCAATTATTGTTTTATTTGGTTGTCCAGATAATTCAATTGTTTATGCAACTAATTATTTAAAAATTTATGCTTTAGGGAGCGTCTTTATTATTTTAGTTCAAGGCTTAAATCCTTTTGTTAGTGCTCAAGGGCACTCGATTTTAGCAATGGGAACTACACTTTTAGGTGCTTTATTAAATGTTGCGCTTGATCCTCTTTTTATCTTTACCTTTAATATGGGAGTAGAAGGAGCCGCCCTTGCGACTATTCTTTCTCAATTTGCTTCTTTTGTTTGGATTATTATCCTTTTCTTTATGAAAGGTTCAACTTTTAGTTTTAAAATCAAAGAAATGAAGTTTGACTTAGTAATAATTGGATCTATTATCTTTTTAGGTTTATCTCCATTTATTATGACTTTGACTGAAAGTATTATTCAGATAGTCTTCAATGTTTGTTTAAAGATAGCAACAGGTGGAACAAGTAGTGCTTATACAGCCGCTCTTACAATTATGCTTAGTGCACTTCAATTAATTTCTTTGCCCTTAAATGGACTAGGTTATGGAATAGCTCCTTTTGTTAGCTATAACTATGGAAAAGGTGATGCTAATCGATTAAAGAAAGGGATTATTTATACCTTTATTATCGGATTAGTTTTTGATGTGATTATTTATACTATTTCAATGTCAGCGCCACAAATTTATGGTTATGTTTTTAGTGCTGATGAAGAAGTAATGTCTTTAATTAAAGCTTATACCCCATTATTTTTAATGGGGACAATTATGTTTGTTATTCAAATGACCTTACAAAATATAAATGTGGCTTTAGGTCAAGGGAAAACAGCCGTTTTCTTAGCAACTTTAAGGAAAGTAATTATTTTAATTCCTTTATGCTTTTTGCTAACTTATACAGTTGGTTTTCAAGGCGTCTACATGTCAGAAGGCATTGCAGATTTAGTTGCAGGAGTAATTACTGGTATAGTAATTTTTATCACTTTCCCTAGAGTAATTAATAAAAGAGCCAAAGAAGTTGAGAAACAAGAAAATATTGAAAAACAATAAAATAATTTAAGATTTGCATGGTTTTTGCCTAAATATAATAGTTAATAGTTTAATGAATTAAGCAAATATTTTTAATATACTTGGTATTGTTAGAGTTATTTTAACTCTTGGTTTTCAATCATCAAGAAGTGCTTATTTGATTAAGAATAGTATATGAACATATATATTGAAGCTTTACAAACATAGAATTATTTTACTAATATTTACGGGATTATTTTACTCACATTTTCAGGATTTTTTTACTAATATTTACGGGATTATTTTACTCACATTTTCAGGATTTCTAATTGTATATTTAACTTTAACATGATAAATTAATAATATGAAAAATACTTATATTCCAAGGTTATTTGATGAAATATTGCAATTTTCTTTAGAAAGTAAAGGTGCGGTATTAGTAGTTGGGCCAAAGTGGTGTGGCAAAACAACAACTTGTGCGAGACATGCTAAAACAATAGTAGAGCTTTTACCGTTAAAAACAAGACAACAAATTATAGAGTTTGCTAAAAATGCTCCTGATGTATTTTTAAATCAAGGAGAGAAGCCAATTTTAATTGATGAATGGCAATTTATACCATTTATCTGGAATGAGATTAAAATTCAAGTTGATAAAAATTCTACATTTGGTGAATATATATTAACAGGAAGCGTCACTAACAAGTTGTCATATTCAAATAATAATGAAGAAGACACTTTAAATGAGCATACCGGAAACGGCCGAATTTGCCGAAAAATGATGAGAACACTATCACTTTATGAAAGTAACGAAAGCAATGGATTAGTTTCTCTTTCTTCATTAAAAAATGGTAATTTTGAATTAGGTATTTGCGATAAAAACATTTTTGACTATGCTTTTTATATTTGTAGAGGCGGTTGGCCATTAGCGATTGGAAAAAGTGAAAAAGTCGCTTTGGCACAAGCATATTATTATTTTGAGATATTATATCAAGATGACATTTTTACTTTTAAAGATTTAGGAATCAGAAAAAACATTTTAACATCACAAAAGATTATGCGTTCATACGCTAGAAATGTTGGTACTCAATGTCCAGATTCTGTAATCATTAATGATGTAAATATAGATTTAAAAACATTTGATAAATATTTTTCCGCACTTCAAAGATTGTTTGTAGTTGATGAGGTTTTAGCTTGGAACACTAACTTAAGAAGCAAAACTGCTATTAGAACAAAGAATACCAGATATTTTGTTGATCCTTCAATCGCAGCTGCTTCACTAGGGCTTACACCTCAATCTTTATTTAAGGATATGAAGCTATTTGGCTTTCTTTTTGAATCTTTAGCGATTAGAGATTTAAAAATTTATGCTTCAACTATTGATGCTTCAGTTTATCATTACCGCGACAGCTTAAATAGAGAATGTGATGCAGTTATTGTCTATCGTGATGGTGAATTTGGTTTAGTAGAGATAAAACTTGGTGTTGATGATGATATCGAAGAAGCTGCTAACAACTTAAAAAAGATTAGAGATGATTTAATTGAAAAACCAATTTATTTAATGGTTATTACGAAAGAGAAATATGCTTATAAGAGAGAAGATGGCGTTTATGTAGTACCGCTAGGATGTTTAAAACCTTAATTTCGGAGAAGCAAACAATTATAAAACTCGCAAAAAATATGCAAACCATTAAAAAACTCGCTTGAAAAATATGCAAACAATCATAAAACTCGCTATAAAAATATGCAAATGATTAAAAAACTCGCTATAAAAATATGTAAAGTAGTTTAATAACGCGATTGAAAAATATGTTTTTATGAATAAAGTTATTTTATTTTGTAAAAACTAGCGGATTAGAAATCGATTTTATAGTGCATTTTTTTGGATGGATTATATCTTGTTGAAGTTAAAGCACGAAGTGGTAATGCTAAATCTTCTAAAGCGGTCCTTGCAAATCCTAATTACAAAGTTAAAGGGTTAATAAAATTTACTGCTCAGAATATTGGCCAAGTAGACAATAAAAAGACAACTCCTTATTTGGCTTTTTATGTAACTTCAAAAGAATTTATCTCTTAGTTAAAATACTAATTTACTCGATAAATTGTAAATTAAATATGTTTAATTCTTTATCATTACAAAAGAAACTTTTAAAATACAAATTATGGTTTTATTTGTAAGTGGAAGAACTGATATTTTAACCTATTATCCAAAATGGTTTATAAACCGTGTAAAAGAAGGTTATGTTGATACAAGAAACCCATATAATCCAAAACTTGTATCAAGGATCTATTTTGATATAGTTGATATCATTATGTTTTGCACTAAGAATCCAATTCCTTTTTTACCATATTTAGATGAGTTAGATGAACTATTAAAAAATGTACCATTAATATTTCATATAACAATTACACCTTATAAAGAAGATATCGAGCCAAAAATTGCTAAAGAGAAAAAGGAAATTATAAAAGCTGTTAAATATTTAGCTAAAAGATATGGAAAAGATCGTATTTTTATTCGTTTTGATCCAATCTTAAAAAGTAAAGAATATCCAATAGCTTATCATATTAGAGCTTTTAAAAAGTTAGCAAGTGAAATAAAAGGTAGTACTGATAATGTTGTTATTTCCTTTATTGATTTATATAAGAATGTTTTAAAAAATAATGAAAAATATCTGCATTTAGAGGGCTTTTTAAAGGAAGACTATAGGTTAATTGGAGAAGAATTTTATAAAATTGCTAAAGAAAATAGACTTAATATATTTACTTGTGGTGAAAAAGAAGATTTAACAGAATATGGCTTTTCTAAAGGCAGCTGCTTAACAAAAGAATTTGCTACTTCATTAATGAGCAAACTAAATAAAAATGTTAAATTTAAAAGAAGAACACATCGAGAAAATGAGAATTGCAATTGTGTTCAAACAGTGGATATAGGAGCTTATAACTCTTGCTTGTCACTTTGTAAATATTGTTATGCTAATTTTAATGAAGAAGAAGTTAAAAGTAATTATATGAATCATAGTGATGATTCATCATTACTAATTGGAGAAATAAAAGAAGATGATGTAATAAAAGAAAGGGTCGATTAAAGATGGAAAAAGAAGTAAGTTTAAAAGAATTATTGGATTATTTAAATAAAGGTAAAACATTAAAACAAGGTAATGAATATAAAGCATTAATGCATAAAGTGAGTAGTGAAACACGTAAATTAACTTTTGAGATAAATACTAAATACCATGATGAAAAAGAGTTAATAGAGATTATGGAAAAGATTATTGATCAAAAGCTAAATGATAATTTTTCTTTATTTCCTCCAATCTATATTGATTTTGGAAAGAACTTAAAAATAGGAAAGAATGTTTTTATTAATGCTGGTTGCGCCTTTCAAGATCAAGGTGGAATTGAAATTGGTAATTATGTAAATATAGGTCATGAATGTATATTTGCTTCTTTAAATCATGGACTTAAAAAAGAAGAAAGATATGATTTAATTCCTAAAAAGATAACTATTAAAGATTATGCTTGGGTTGGTTCAAAAAGTGTTATTTTACCTGGCGTTACAATTGGTGAAAATGCAGTGGTAGGAGCAGGAAGTGTTGTGACAAAAGATGTTCCAGATAATGCAATAGTAGCAGGAAATCCAGCTAAAATTATTAAATATATAAACTAAGATTTTTAGTCAAAAACCCTGCAAATCTATGGTAAAAAAATAAAAGAGCGGTTTTTAACCGCTCAATTTTTATAGATGTAAACTCATTAATAATGAATTTCAACATACATATAAATGTAATAAAGAATCAAGTTAATAATGATGAAATTTGCTAAAGCAAGTAAAGCTAAACCTAAAGTAAAATAACTTAATAATACAATTAGCAAGATTCCGCCTATTAAAGAAATAATTCCGAAACTAAAAACAACAATTGATCCGATAAAAGCAGCCTTATTAATTGACATGTTTTTTTCATATGCTAAATCTACAAGCGCACAAGTATTCTTATTAAAATTTTTAATACTCATTATAAGAAGAAGCAAAGAAATAACACAACTAGCCCCACAAGCAATTGGCGTTAAATAAAAATCAGTACTTGTCGTAAAGATAATCGATAGAACAAATAGACCAATCGATACTAATAAAGAAATAACATAAAGTATCAGACAAGAAATTCTAAAGATTTTTAAGCGCATAATTATTTTTTAAACAAGAAAAGTGGTTCTTTAACACTAATTGAGTGGTTATTTATAGTGTAAGTTTTACCTGTTAAATAGTCGGTGTATTCACTATCAATTAATCCAGAATCTTCAATTAATTCGTCTTTACCGCTTAGTGAAAATAAGCCATAACCGAAAGTTCCATCTTTATAAGTGTTTTTAAAAGCTAAATTGGCGCCTTTTGTTAAAAGAGGAGCGGTGGTGTTCAAATCAAGATTCTTTTCATCCTTTTTATAAGATATTAACTTTTTAATAAAGTCAAACCAGTCTTGATCAATTTCCCAACTCATATCATCTTTGTCGAACAAGCTCTCTAAATGGTCAGCTTTGGTTTCTAAACCATTATAAATAAACATTGGTCCTTTCATATAAGGAGCTAAGGCAGCAAGATTTCTTAATAAAGTGAAATCATGACTGAATTGATAAAGTCTTCTTTGATCATGATTTTCTAAACCTCTAATTCTTAAAGAAGTATTTGGAGTCATGCTGTCTTCAAGAAGTAAGGAATATTTATAATAATCAAGCCATCTTTCATCTTTACTATCTAAATAATTTCTTAAATTTTCGTAAGAATTATATGGGTAGAGTAAATCGAAAGCATACTCAATAAGTTCACCATCACTTAAACAATTGTAGTTTTGTGCTCTTAAAGAATCGACAAATCCAGGGTGAACACTCTCAGCAAGAAGAATTGTTTCTGGATATTTTTCGTTCAACATTTTCTTTAACGCAATAAAAAATTCTTTATCAATTAAACTTGCGACATCAAAACGATACCCGTCAATGCCTAAAGACGAGTAGTATTCGATAACTTTAACTAAATAGTAAATTAAATCTTTGTTGTTATAATCTAAATCATAAACATCAGACCAATCTTCAACTTTGTTTGAAATATTGCCTTTTTTATCGTGAAACATCCATTCAGGATGATTTTCTTTAATCCATGAATCTCTTGATGTGTGATTATAAACAATATCAATCATTACTTTCATGTTTCTCTTGTGACAAGACGCAATAACATTTTTAAAGTCTTCTTCATTCCCTAATTCTTCATTAATTTTTGTATAATCCTTAATCGAATATGGCGAACCAAGCGTTCCCTTTCTATTTAATTGCCCAATTGGAGAAATTGGAAGTAAGTAAACGATGTCGACATTTAAAGATTTAATATAGTCAATTTTATTTAATAACCCTTTAAATGTGCCTTCTTTTGTAAAATTTCTAACGTATACCTGATATATAATTTGGTTTTTTAAATAGTTTTTCATACTTAATATAGTAGTGAAGAAAAAAATCAAAAGCAAATTAAAATCTAAACCTCAATTAATTATTTTGTTTAAACTATTGTAATCTAAAATGAAAAAAGCTTTTAATCTGCCTTATCTACTATCAATAATTCAAATTAAAAGTTAAAATAATTTTGCTATGAGAAAAAAAGAATGTGGTGTTTTATTACATATTTCATCTTTGCCAGGTAAATATGGAATAGGTACACTTGGTGAAAATGCATATAAATTTATTGATTTTTTAAGTGAATGTGGTTTTTCTTATTGGGAAATATTACCAATTGAGGATGTTGGTAAAGGCAATTCGCCTTACGACATTCCTAGTGCTTATAGTCTTAACTATCTTTTCATTGATTTTGAAGAGTTGATAAAGGATGGCTTATTGACGAGCCGAGACTTTACTGGAATTGATTTTGGACAAAATCCTAGAAAAATTGATTATATAAAACTCAAAGAAAGTAAGACGCAAATTCTAAAACAAGCTTTTAAGCGATTCGACAAAACAAATCCTGATTTTATTGAATTCAAAAATAATCCATTTCGATACCAATATGCCCTTTATGAGACCATTAAGTCGAAAAATCAAGACAAGAGTTGGTTTGATTTTAGACTTGAGGATCGATATTTTGGAAGCGAAATTCGCGAAGAATATCAGAAAAAATATTCTAGTGAAATTGATTACTATTTATTTTTATCTTTTTTGTTTGTAAAACAATGGAATAAACTGCATAACTACGCTAAGAAAAAAGGTATTGATATTGTTGGAGAAGTGCCACATTTTTTAAGCTATGACTCTGACACGATGTACATGTCACCAGAACTTTTTATTATCGATAAAATAAATATGCCAACATATGTTGTAGGATTCCCGCCTGATAATTTTAGAAAAGAAGGCCAAAAACGGGGTTATCCTCTATACGATTGGGATTATATGAAGATGAGTAATTATAAATGGCGGAGATATCGTCTTAATGTAGCAAAAGGTTTCTATGATCGCATAAAATTAAATCATTTTAGAGGTTTTTATCAGATATATGCCGTTAACTTTAGAAGCAAAAATGGTAGAAAAGGGATTTATCTTAATGGACCTGGACTCGAATTTGTTAACGATATAAAAAAGGAATATCCATTAATTGCTAACAATTTAGGTACTTATTCTAAAGATGTTTCTAATTTCGTTGAAAAAACAGGACTACCTGGTTTAAGCGTTGTTTGTGGTAATTTTTTCGCTACAAAATTTTATTCAGATTCTTTTTTGCCTTCAAATATTAATGAAAATACTTATCTTTATTTGGGCAATCATGATAATTTGCCTATTAAAGGTTTGCTTGATGTTTTAACTGATGAAGAAAGAAAATTAGGTGAAAAAAGAATTATTGAAGAAGCCAAAAAAATGGGCGTTGAATTAAAGGAAGGTATGTCTTTATTTGAAAAAACTAGATTCCTTTTTGAACTTGCTTTTGCTAGTAAAGCTGATCATGTTACTTTAACGATGCAGGATATTTTGTTTCAAGGGAAAGAGTCTAGAATGAATGAGCCTGGCACAGTTAACGAAGAAAACTGGACATACCGTTTTTTATGGCACGATTTAAGTAAAGAGATTGAACAATCACTAAAAAATTTAATAATTAAATATCAGCGTGCAAAAAAATAGAAAATAATTAACTAATTTTGATTTTTGTTAAAAATGCGATACTTATCATTTAATTTTTTATTTTAAAATAATCGCTAAAAATACGATAATAATCAATATTTTTTCGATTCATTGTAAAAAATCTGAAAAAATTATCATAATTTTAAATAATTAATTCACAACATTTAAAAGTATGCGATATTATCATACTTTTTATGTTTGACATGCAAAATTTGACCTATTATAATGTAAGCGCTTACATATTTTAGGGAAGTAAAATTTTATGAAAAGAAATGCGGGATTGTTGTTTCCAATATCTTCTCTTTGGGGGAAATATGGGATTGGAACTTTGGGTAAAGCTGCCTATGAATTGGTAGATTTTTTGAAAGAGTCTGAATTCTCTATTTGGCAAATTTTACCTTTAAATGTTACAAGCTTTGGGAATTCACCTTATCAATCGCCTTCAAACTATGCATTAAATTATTATTTTATTGATTTTGATAAATTAATTGAAAAAGGTTTACTGAAGAAAGAAGAAGTAGAAAGCGAATTTTGGGGTGAAAATTCTTCAAGAGTTGACTATGGAGTAATCTTTAACAATAAATTGAAAGTATTGAGATTAGCTTTTTCACGTTTTGATCTAACAGATGAAGCTTTTAAAAAATTCTTGGAAGAAGGACAAAATTTTAATGATTTTGCTATTTTCATGGTTCTAAAAGATTTACATTCTTTAAAGCCTTGGTATGAATGGAATGATAAATGGAGTAAATATTCTCTTTCTTTAGAAAAAGAGGTTAAAACTACATATAAAAACGATTATTTGTTTTATATGTGGACTCAATTTGAATTTTTAAATGAATATAATTCCTTAAAAGAATACGCAAATAAAAATGGAATTCAAATAATGGGTGATTTACCTATTTATGTTGCTTATGATTCTGTAGAAGTTTGGAAATATCCTTATCTTTTTGACTTAGATGAAAATTTAGTTCCAAAAAAAGTTGCCGGTGTACCACCAGATTGTTTTAGTGAAGATGGGCAATTATGGGGCAATCCATTATATGATTGGTCATATCATAAAAAGAGCGGTTATAAATGGTGGAATGAAAGAATCAATAACGCTTTAAAACTTTATGACTTAATTAGAATTGACCATTTTAGAGGATTTAGTCGTTATTTTTCAATTCCATACGGTGATAAAACAGCTCGTAATGGAGTTTGGGTTGATGGCCCAGGATTCGACTTATTTAAAGATAAATTGGAATATCCAATCGTTGCTGAAGATTTAGGAATGATTGATGATAAATTCTTAACTCTTATGAAGCAAACTGGTTATCCAGGAATGAAAATTGTTGATCAAGCTTTTGATGATGCCGATCCAAAAAATATTTGGAGACCTTCAAATTATACATATAATTTCTTTTCTTATACCGGAACTCATGATTCAAAAACTACGCGTCAATTTATTGATGATTTAAGTGAAAAAGAAAAGAAGTTGATGCTTGATATTTTGGAAGATGAGTGCAAAAAGTTTGGCGTACCTTTTGCTAGAAAACTCTCTAATGAAAAGTTAACTGCTATTATTTGCGAATTAAATTTTGCAAGTAAGGCAAAAACAGCAATAATCCCAATTATGGATTTATTTGCTTTAGGTAAAGAAGCTCGTATTAATTTTCCATCTACTTTATCTGATGATAATTGGTCTTGGAGAATGGATGAGAACTTATTTAAAGAACACGCAAAAGAAAAATCGGAAGTTCTTGTGCGTTGGGTAGATAATTACCAAAGAAATTAAGTTTATTAAACTCGTAAGGAGTTAATAATAAATAAGAAGTTTAATTTATAGGAGGATAAATTTAATGAAAAAGATTAAACTCTTTAGTTTAGCCGCTATCGGCGCTATGGCATTAGTTGGTGCAGTCAGTTGTGGTGACGGAACTACTACAACAGATAGCTCAAATACATTTAAAGTTTGGGCACCTATTGAACATAAGGCAATGTATGAACAAATTTTCACTGATTTCAAGGCAGCTAATCCAGAATATGCTGATATGAAGTTTGAATTTGGCGCTTGTTCTGAAGCAGAAGCTTACAACCAAGTTTCAAAGGATGTTACAGGTGCTGCTGATGTTTTCACAATGGCTAATGACCAACTTTATAACTTAATTAATATTGGTGCTTTAGCTCAAATTGGAGGCGACTACAAAACATTTGTCGAAACAAACAACAGTAAAGCTGCAGTTGATGCAAGTAAAGGCACAGATGGTGGAATTTATGCATATCCAATGACACTTGATAATGGTTATATGTTAACTTACGATGCAAGTGTTGTAAAAGATTATAATGAAAACACAACTTTCTTTGATGTTGCTAAACAATGTGCAGAAGCTGGAAAACAATTTGTAGTACCAATGGGCGATTCATGGTATGGATATGGCTTCTTTGCAGGTTTCGGCGGTAAATATAGCGTTGAATATGGTGCTGATGGCAAAGAAAGCAAGATTACATGCAATTATAATGAACAAGCTGGAATTGATACAGGCAACTTCTTAATTGATTTAGCAAATACTAAAGGTTTTACCTATGTTGATGGTGGAGCAGCCGGTGAAGAAGGACTTAAGCTCAATGCTTATTTAGATACTAATATGTCTAAAATTGGCGCTTTCATTTCTTATCCTGGTGCTGTCAAAACTTATGTCCTTGATAAAGACGCCTGGGACGATGCTAATGTTCGTTGTGATGTCCTTCCATTAATGAAAGAAAATGATACAACCAAGAGAATGAGAACATTCCTTGGCATGAAGATGGTTGGTGTCAACAAACAATCTCAAAATTTAGTTTTAGCACATAAATTCGCCCAATATATTACAAGCGAAGAAGTTCAATTATTAAGATATAAGAACTATAATTATGGACCATCAAATATTAAGGCTGCTGAAGACCAAGCTGTAAAATCTGATGTCGCATTGGTCGGTTTAAATAAGCAATTTGCAGCTGCTTCAGATCCTCAAATCAATGTTCCATCAACTTTCTGGACAGCAGTTCAAAACTTTGGATGTTCCATTGGTCATAAAAAAGAGATTAATAAAGAAAACTTACAAGCAAGTCTTAATTCTTTAGTTGAAGATATGACAACTATTGCTTAATAAATAAAATTTTACTTCCCGACTGCTCGGTCGGGAAGTTTTTGCTGTTTTATAATGGAGGAGAAATACTAAATTATGGAAGATTTATCATACTTAGGATTTTCAAAACCACGTCGAATTTTATATAAAACAACTAATTGGTTTATGAACATTCCGTCAAAGTTTTGCGGGTTTTTTAAAAGATTACCTGGGAATTTGATGAAGGTTTTGAAAAAGGTTGCAGCTCCTTTTCAAACATTGGCCGATGCTATGAGTTTTGGTGATTGGAAGACAAGACTTTCATTCTTATTTATGGGTTTTGGATTAATCGCCAGAAAACAATATGTAAGGGGATTCTTATATTTAATTTTTGAAATAGTTTTTGCACTATTTATTGGTTTGTGGGGCTGGGCTTATTTAGCAAAATTTGGTAGTTTAGGAACTCAAACACCAACTGAAATTTGGGATGAAACTCAGGGAGTTTATGTTACTATTCCTGGAGATAATTCGCTATTGATTTTGCTTTATGGCACAATCTCTATTTTAGTAATAATAGGATTTATTTATACTTATTATTCAAGCATCAAACAAGCGTTTGAATTACAACAAATTACTTCAATTAACGGAAAAATTAACGGAGTCAAAGATGATATTAAAGCTTTAGCTGATAGATCATATCACAAAACTCTTTTAGCTTTACCTATGTTAGGATTGGTTGTTTTTACAATTGTTCCTCTCATATTCATGATTTTTATTGCGTTTACAAATTACGATAAACCACATATGCCACCTGAAAATCTATTTACTTGGGTTGGATTCCAAAACTTTGATACTTTATTGGGTGGTGGATCTCTAGGTCAAAACTCAAAATTTGCCTATACATTTGCTGATGCTCTTGTTTGGACAATGGTTTGGGCAGTTTTTGCTACTTTTACAAACTTTTTCTTAGGAATGGTAGTAGCCCTTTTGATTAATAAAAAAGGAATTAAATTTAAGAAATTCTGGAGAACAATTTTAATTACTACAATCGCTGTTCCTCAATTCGTTTCATTACTTTTAATTTCTCAAATGTTTCAATCAACAGGTATATTTAATAGTATTTTAGCTATATTTGGTCTTGAACCATTAACATATTCTCTTAATACAGTTTGGGCAAGAATATTCGTTATTATCATCAACGTGTGGGTTGGTATTCCATATACCGTTTTATCCTGTACTGGTATTTTAATGAATATTCCTGAAGATTTATATGAATCAGCAAAAATTGATGGAGCAAACCCATTTAGAATGTATGCCAATATAACATTGCCATATATGATGTTTGTTATGGGTCCAAGCTTAATTTCTTCATTTGTTGGTAACATTAATAACTTTAACGTTATCTTCCTTTTAACTGGAGGAGTCCCAGTTAATTCGAATAAATTCGTTGCTGGCGATACTGATTTACTTGTTACATGGTTATATAAATTAACTGTTAATGAAAACAACTATAAGATGGCTTCTGTCATTGGTATTGTTGTCTTTGTTATTGTTGCTGTTATTTCCTTAATCTTCTATTCAAGAAGTAAAGCAGTTAAGAATGAGGAGGATTTCCAATAATGAGAATGAATCTTACAAACAAGCAAGAAGGACATCAACGTCGTAATCGTATTATTTCTAATACAATTACTTATGTTATTTTAGTTATTATTTCAGTTATATGGATTTTCCCTTTTGTTTATTTGATTTTGCAATCATTTAGAGGGGAATCAACTGGCGTTGTTGGATATTTAATTCCAGAAGAATGGACTTTAGATAATTACATCGCATTATTTAATTTTAACGATACTTATCCTTTCATTAAGTGGTATCTTACAACTTTAATGATTGCAGTAATTACTTGTGTTATTCAAACTGTGCTTGTTTTAATGGTATCTTATGCATTATCAAGAATGAGATTTAAGGGCAGACAAGGAATCATGAAAATGATTTTGGTCATTGGTATGTTCCCAGGCTTCCTTTCTCTTATTGCAATTTATTACGTTTTAAAACAAGTCAATATGGTTGGTAATCCATTTGGTTTAGTCCTTGTTTATATTGCAGGATCGGCCATGAGTTACTATGTTGTTAAAGGTTTCTTTGATACGATTCCAAAGTCGCTTGATGAAGCTGCAATGATAGATGGCGCAACTAGAAATACTATTTTCTGGAAGGTCATTTTGCCTTTATCAAAGCCAATTGTTATTTACACAATCTTAACAAGTTTTGTTGCTCCTTGGGGCGACTTCATGATGAGTAGCTATTTACTTGGTACTAGCCCAGATAACTGGACAGTAGCAGTTGGTTTACAAAACTGGTTAACTGGTAATAATGGTCAAAACTTGACACTTTATTTTACTAGATTCTGTGCTGGTGCTGTGTTTACATCAATTCCAATTGTTATATTCTTCTTCTGCTTACAAAGATATTATGTTGAAGGTGTAACTGGAGGAGCTGTTAAAGGCTAATCAATATGAAAAAAAGCAAGTTATTAGTTATATTTCCTTTAATATTGCTAACTACTTCTTGTTCAAATAATGGTGATTTTAAATCGCCAACCTTACCTCAAGAAGAAAAATATCGTACATACTACGAAATTTTTCCTGGAACATATTATGATTCTGATGGTGATGGTTATGGCGATTTAAATGGAATCACTGAAAAATTATCTTATATTCAAGATTTAGGGTTTAATGGAATTTGGCTTACACCTATTCATGAATCTCCTTCATATCATGGATATGATGTTGATGATTACCTTTCGATAAATCCTAATCTTGGTACACTGGATGATTATCGTAATTTAGTTAAAGAAGCACACAATAAAGGTATTAATGTAATTTTAGATTTAGTTCTTAATCATACATCGACATCTAATCCGTGGTTTGTTGAAGGAGCTAAAGCATTTAAAGAAGGAAAAGGCGGAAAATATTCTGATTATTATAACTTCTCTTTAACTTCTGATTCAGTTCATTCTTATATATCTAATGGAGTTTATTATGAATCAGGATTTGGCGGAGGTTCAATGCCTGATTTAAATCTTGATAGTGAGAATGTTAAAAATGAGATCAAAGAAATCATTAGATTCTATATGGAAGATATAGGAATTGATGGATTTAGATTAGACGCTGTACCTTGGTATTTTAAAGGAAATGATGTTAAGAATATAGAATTCTTATCACGGATTAATGAAGTAACTAAAAGCTATAATGAAAATGCTTATATTGTAGCTGAAGCATGGGAAAGCGCTGGATTTATAACAAGATATTATGAATCTGGTATTGATAGTTTCTTTGCTTACGATACTGATTGTTTAGGAAAAGATATATCATCTGCAATCGCTACTGGAAGAGGTCATAACTATACAGATAAAATGTCCTTCTTAATAGAGCAGGCAGGTGATCATATCCCTGCTCCATTTATCACAAATCATGATAATCCAAGAGCAGCAAATATCTTGCAAGCAAGAAATAATGATAAATACCTAAAATTTGGGCAAGGCCTCATGCAAATGATGAGTGGTACAACATTTACATATTATGGGGATGAAATCGGAATGATTGGTGTTAATCCTCCAGATGAAAATGTTCGTACAGCAATGTATTGGGGAGAAGAAGACGGAACTTGCAACAATCCAAGTGGTGCAACTGCAGATGAAAAAATATATCCATCTGTAAAAGAACAACTTGTAGATCAAAACTCAATTCTAAATTACTATAAAAAAGCAAATTATATTCGAAATAGTTACGAATCTATTCGAAAGGGTAGCGTTGAAAAAATCGATACCGGTGATAATGAGCTTCAAGTTATTAAAAAAACTTATAATGAAGAAACAACTCATTTAATAATTAATTTCGGTGTTGAAAATAAGACTTATGATTTATCTACTCTGAATCTAGATAGTAATGGTTATGAAAGTTTGCTTGTAGATATTAATGAAGATAAAGTTTCAATTGAAGGTAATAAGATAACGATTCCTCCATGTGGAATTGTTATTATGAATAATAAATAAGGGAGAAAAATATGGCTGATTTAAGTTTACGACATATTTATAAAGTTTATCCAAATGGCACAAAAGCTGTTAGTGATTTCAATATGGAAATCAAGGATAAGGAATTTATTGTTTTTGTTGGCCCGTCAGGTTGTGGTAAATCAACAACTTTAAGAATGATTGCTGGCCTTGAAGATATTTCTGCTGGTGAATTATTTATTGGCGGAAGATTAGTCAATAACGTTGAGCCAAAGGATAGAGATATTGCAATGGTTTTCCAAAATTATGCTTTATATCCTCACATGACTGTTTATGATAATATGGCTTTTGGCCTCAAATTAAGACATGTTCCAGCTGCTCAAATTCATGAAAAAATTATGTGGGCAGCAGATATCTTAGGCATTAAAGAATATCTTGATAGAAAACCAAGAGCTATGTCTGGTGGTCAAAGACAAAGAGTTGCTTTAGGTAGAGCTATTTTAAGAAATCCTAAAGTATTCTTGCTTGACGAGCCTTTATCTAACCTTGACGCTAAACTCAGAACTCAAATGAGAGCTGAAATTTCAAAGTTACATAGTCAACTTGGAACAACATTTATTTATGTTACCCACGATCAAACAGAAGCTATGACAATGGGTACTAGAATTGTTGTTATGAAATTAGGAAGAGTTCAACAAATCGATACTCCTAAAAACTTATATAATTATCCAATTAATAAGTTTGTTGCAGGATTTATTGGAACTCCTCAAATGAACTTTTTTGAAGCAACATTAAAACGTGATAAAGATATGGTCGAAATCAAGTTTGACTATTGTGATGATGTTTTATATGTTCCATTTAATGACTTAATTAAAGTTCAACCTGCTTACTTCAATGGTAAAACTAAAGTTATCGTTGGCTTAAGATGTGAAAATATTTCTGTTGAACCAGAAGTTGTCAAAAAGAGTAAGAATATTGTCAAAGTTAAGGTTTCTCACTTCGAAGAATTAGGAAGTGAAACATTAATTTATGGTGACCTTAATATGCAAGGTGATGGTTATGTTGAATCCTCAACTCGTGTAATCATTAAAAATGCAAAAGGCTATTTAGGAATTAAACCAGGTGAAATTATAGATGCAGCCTTTGATGTTTCACACATTCATTTCTTTGATTCTAAAACTGAAGATAGCATTATGCCAAGAGTTCCAGAAATGAACTTATTCGATGCAAGTGTTAAAGATAACGTCTTATCATTCCTTGATATTAACTTAAAATTACCAGAAGCAATTAAAGTCGAAGATGGTGACAATTTAAGTTTATTAGTACCAAGCGATGCTATTTCATTTGGAGGCGAAGTACCAGCTGAAATCGTTAATATTGAAGATATTAATGGTGTTAAACTTTGCTATTTAAAAGCTAAAGATAGAGTTTTCTTTACAAAACTTCATGATGATTCTCATAAAGTTGGTGATAAAGTTAAGATTGCTTTAGATTACACAATGATTGAAATTCAAAAAGACGAAAAAGTCATTTTGAAACCACTTGCTGCTTTTGACAAATATACTGCTGGTTTCGCAAGCGCATTCACTTTAAACGAAAGTAAGAAATCTTTAAAACGTAGTGTTTCTGAAATAGTTGACAAGTACATTGAGGATGTAAAAGCTAAAGAAAGAGAAGAGCTTAAAGGCGTTGCAATTGATACGACAATTCCAACAGCATTAAAGAAAGAATTTAAAGCTCGTAATTCTAAATATAGAGCAGAAGCAACATTTAATTTAGAAAAAGGCGATTTAGGAAAAGATGGCAAAAAGAAGATCAAAGAACAACTCACAAAAGATCTAGCCGCTTCTAAAGAAATCTATGAAAAAGGTCTTGCAGAATATGAAGCAACGATCAAGAAATTAAATGAAAGAAGTGCTGAACAAAAAGCAAGCGACGAAAAACGTGAAGCTGAAGTTAGAAGTAAATATGAAGCAATGATTAAAGAAGCTCAAGATTACTTCAATGCTTATGTATCAATCCTTTCTGCAAATGATGCATGGTTAAAAGCTGATAGCAAAAACGATGTTTCTTCTACATTAGCAGATTTGCAATCTGTGAAGGCTGCTGGACTTGAAGCAAGAAAACAAAGATTAGCAAAGAATAAAGAATTGATTAATGCAGCTAAAGCTAAAAAAGAAGATGCTAATCAAGTTAAGTTGTTAGAGCCAAATGAAACTGAAAAAGATTATGAGGTTAAAAACGATAAATATAACTTTGCTTTAAGACAAGGATATTTAATGGTTAATGGTTATTATCTTAAAGTTAATGAAGAAATCGAAGGTAAGATAATTCAAGCTTTAGGAACAAGAACATTTTCATCTTTGTTTAGACTTGAAGTTCCTCATGATGCATATTCTATTCAAGAATATGGTATTGGAGCAGTTGTAATTGATGAACTTAATTATGAAAGCTCAAGATATCTTGTCTGTAATGTTTTAGGTAATATTATTTACGTAAAGACTGAAGAAAAGATTGCTAAAGGTATTGAAATCAAGCTTGGTATTGATTTAAGTAAAGCAAGATTATTTGAAAGCAGATTTGATATTAGACTTTACTAATTATGAAATGCAAGATGCCTATTTTAATAGGCATCTTTTTTTAATCCACGGAAAATATTGTAATTCTAAAAGTTCACATATAAAGGAGAGTTATGAAGAAAAAATATTTGCTGGACTTATTTTTGTGATGCTTTTGACTGGATGCTCAAATAGTAATAATTTTGATGTCTTTGAAGATGCTCTTTATTTACCAGCTCCAACTGAAATATCGTTTAAAAGTAATGGTGACAACATAAAAACACTAAGTGAAGAGAAATCACTCGAATTTTACAATACTTATCTTAAATCACTGAAGTTTGAACGTTTTAAAAACTCATTTATTGGTGGAACTGAAATTAAATATAGTTATCATTTTGATCAATATCCAAATGGTGATAAACCTATTCAGTTATTTTTAGCAAACTTTAATATGATTTCTTTTAGACTTGTTCGAGACAATATAACTCATGAATTTTTATGTAACGAAGAAGTTCCTTACATTGAGATGCATGAGTTTTTAATTGAAAACTCTGATTAATTAGTAAGGAGTTTAATGATGAAAAAGAAATTACTTATACCATTAATGATTTTGCCTTTAGTTTTATTATCATCTTGTGGAAAAAAAGAATTTCCATATGAAGGCAATAAAATGAGTTTAGAAAAACCAGAAAAAATCGAAATTCTTAATGAAGGGATTGCTCTTATTACTCTTTCAGAGGATGATTTTGGTTATTTTTATTCAACGTATTTAAAGGATACTACCTTTTTAGAAACTGATGCTATTTTGTTTTCTGTTTCTTCAGTTTCACTTTGGTATCAAGATAGAGAAATTCCTTTAGGAGTTTCTTCAACTACTTTAGGAAACCTATATATTAGAGATTTAGAAAAATCAACAAATTATGTTTCAATAAGTAGTGCCGATACAAATAAATGGAATGAAGACATTGAAACTTTTTTAAATAAAAGGTAATACAAGAAATTAAAATTTATTCTATTTTTGAATGAAAGAAAAACATATTATTCTTATTTTTGATTTTTTAAGAAAACCTTGTAAAAGTTAAGTCAATTTATCAAAAGTCAATTTATTTATTAAAAAATTCCCTTTATATGAAAGCACTTTCATAAAAAAATACTTTCGTATGAAATATGTCGATTATTATCGTGATTTTTGAAAATAAAGAAAAAAAGTAAGCGTTTTCAGACTATTTTTGAGCTTGTAATTTCTGTTGTATCTTTTAAAAACTACCTTAATATATAAGGCGTAAGGAGGATGCTCAATATGATGTTTTTAAGAAGATTAATGTTAAGAAGACAATTAAGAAAAGAAGCTAAGGTTGAAAGTGTTTACACGATTTATGCAATGAATAACGAATTCGGTCAAACAGTATCCGCACCAATTTTCAAAGTTGTTAAGTATTAATTCGCTTCAAGAATTAATTATTAATATGAGCCAGATTGAAATATATCTGGCTTTTTGTTTGCTAACAAAATGATGATAAACTAATTAAAAAGAGAGGTAGTGTATTTGGAAATTAGAATTATTAATGAAGACTTCGAAAAAGATATAAATATTCCTAATCAACCTTTTAAAATTAGAGGAAGATTTTTAGTGTCTTTTGTTAATAACAAGTGGAAATATAAAAAAGAAGTTTTTAAAGAAAATCAAGTTAAGGAAATGACTTTTCCTAACGAAAACTATAATTTTGAAAATATGAATGATTATGTTTTTATTGGAGCTTATGAAAATAATATTTGTGTTGGACTTGCGATTTTAACTGAAACTTTTAATTCTTGTCTTTTCTTATATGATTTAAAGGTTAATAAACTTATGCGAGGTAAAGGAGTAGGCAAAAAGCTCATTGAATACTCATATAAATATGCTTTAGATCATAAATACCCTGGCTTATTTACAATTGCTCAAGATAATAACTTAGATGCTTGTTTATTTTATTTAGCGTGTGGTTTTGAAATTGGTGGAATAGATACAAAATCGTATGAGAAAACTAAACAAAAAGGAAAATATGATATCTATTTTTATAAGTGTTAATAAATAAAAACTATTTATGATAGTTGAGTAAGTTAAAGTAGTTATAAGGTAATTTTACTTTTAAGAATAAATGATATAAGACAATTGCAGCAACAGAAGAAATTGCGCCTTGTAATAAATCATAGCATGATGAAATTAACGCCATAATACCAGCTCCATCATCATATAAAAGATAATAAGGAATGTAAGAAGCAACCATAAATAAAGGAGCAATAATAAAAGAAAGATGTTTTAAATATTTATGTTTTCTGAAAATGAAGAAAATTAGTGAAAACACAATAGCTTCTAAGCCTTTAGCAACGATAGTGAAAGGTATGCAACTTGCAAAACCTGCATATAAATCGCTCATTGATGCTCCAATTATTCCAGATATTAAACCAATTTCAGGACCTAAATAAGCTGAAGAAAATAAAATTAAAATATCTGAAAAATTAAAGTATCCAGCTCCTCCAGCATAAGGTATAGCTAAAAATGCACCACAAACAAATATAAGTGCACTAAAAAGTGCAATAAAAGATATTTTCAGAATAATGATACTAGTTTTTGATCTCATAATAATTTGTCTATATCATCGATTGTATATAGTTCGACGCCTTTTTCTTTTAAAAGACGAGCAGTGTAGCCTTGTCCATCAATTAAAGTATGGTTAAATTTTCCATTATAGATTTTGTTTACACCACAACTTGGTGAGCGATCCATTAATACTGCTTTTTTGACATGCATGAAGTTAACGATATTAATAACTTTATGAGCACCTTCGTTAAATTGATTGGTAACATCTTTTCCGCTTTTAGAAACGACAAAAGAACCTTGAATTTCACTTGGCTCTCTTGGAATTTTTAAGCCTCCAAAAGATTCAGGGCAAATAGGAATTATGTTATACTTTTCTTTTAATTTTTCGATTCGAGAATCATAGTTATTACCACCATTATATTTGGTGTTTTCACCTAATAGACAAGCACTGATAATAATTGTCTCCATAACTACGTTCTCCTTTCAACAACTTTATTATTATACTTTTAATTGATTAATCAATCTATGTAAATATTTGAATTTCTTCAACAAAAATTAACTTTTTATACACTTTTAAACTCTCATGTTCGATAATTGTAGATATGCAGAAATATAGTTTATTTTGTTATTATGAAATAGATGGAAAAAGATATAACGTTTACATCAAATATAAAGGCATGAGAAGCAATCGTATATCTTATGGCTTTAAAGATGGTGCTTTCTATATATCTTCTCCAAACTATGCCTCTAAGCAATCTATTATTTCTGGATTAGAGAAACATGCAAGAACTTTACTTAAAAGAAATTTAGCTAAAGCAAAAGAATATGATGGTAAAGGAATTTACATTTTTGGTGAATATCAGTTACTTAATGATGGCTTTGTAAAAGTGAAAGATAAATCGTTTTTATTTCTAGATATGAATAACTTTTACGAAAAAGTTGGGCCAATTCTACAAAAGTATTTAGAAGAGCGTGTTAGATACTATGAAAAGATTATGCATGTTAATGAACCCTATAAAGTGAAAGTTCGACAAAAAAATTCTAATTATGGTGTTAATTCTAGGCGCACCCACACTTTAACCTTTGCAAGCATCTTAGTTCATTATTCAGAAGAATTAATTGATGCAATTATTGTGCATGAGTTGGCACACCATTTTGTATTCAACCATTCAAGTGATTTTTATAATGTTGTGTATGAATATATGCCAGATTATGATTATAGAATATTTAAGATAAAAAAGAGAATGTTTAAATGATTAATGAAATTAAAAGTAAAGACAATGAAATTATCAAATATGTAAAGAAACTGCAAAATAATGCCTATTCTAAAGAAGAAAAGCGCTTTTTGCTTGAAGGAAACCACTTAGTTGAAATGGGAAGAGAGTATATTGATTTCATATTATGTTTACCATCTTTTAAAGATAAAAGTCTATACAACAAAGCTTATGTAATTAATGAAATGTTGATGAATAAATTAACACAGAATAAATCAATAACAGAAGTGATAGGTGTTTCAAAATATATTAATGAAAATGAAATCAATTCATCAAGAGTTTTATATTTAGACGATGTACAAGATCCTGGAAATGTTGGCACAATTTTAAGAACAGCTTTAGCTTTTGGCTTTAAGGATGTAATTTTATCAAAAGGATGTGCTTTTAAATATTCATTTAAAGTTATCCAATCATCTCAAGGTAGCATTTTTAAGCTTAATGTAGTTTCTGATGATAAGGACTTTTTATTTTCATTAAAAAATAGAGGATATAAATTAATTAGTACATCTCTAGATAAAGATTCGAAATTTTTATCTGAAATCAACTTCAATAAAGACAGTAAATATGTCGTAATTTTAGGTAATGAAGGGCAAGGAATTTCTAAAGAAATTCAAGAAAAAAGCGATATAAAAATTAAAATTGAAATAAATGATATTGATAGTTTAAATGTTGGTGTAGCCGGCGGAATTATTATGTATGAAACAAGGTCAATCAAATAAATTATTTGTTATTTTTAATTCTCCGTTTTCTTCATAAATTAGGGTTATTAACTGATAGATATTTATTATAAAAAAATAGAAAACATTTCTATTGTTTTTTAGGATACTTTCTTTTATATTTAAACTAATAAAAGAGATTTTATTTTTAAAAACACATCTAATTAAAAGAAGGGAAAAGTATGTTAGCTCAACTATTTATGATTAGTTCAGTACTTGCGGGAGAAATATTTATTTCTGACTATTATGCGAATGTTTATACGCCTAATGGAACAGCTATAAGATGTGGTTTTTATAGCGGAGATGTGAATGATTATTTAGGTGTTTTTGATTATCGGGGTAGCGATTATCGTGGTATTACAATGCTAGCCAGAAGTAATCCTATTTATAACTGCTTTTCTTATGCTTTTTATAAAACTTCAAGCAATAATAATTGCGTATTGACTGGAAACATAGAAGCATATTGGGAAGATGGAAGCTATGTAGAATCAGAGGGCTATACTGGAGACAGAATTGTTTATTTTGACAAAGAAGGTAATCCAATGCATGCTGGTGTTGTAGTTGCAAGAATGGGATACCCTATCTTAGAAGGAACTGACGATTTGTCAAAAGTTCTTGTTGACTCTAAATGGGATTGGGGCCCATTATATCGACACGCAGGTAATATTTCTCCTTATAGTCATATATATAATCCTTTTTTCGGATCGTTTAAGTACTATAGACTAAATGACAATCACACTCATAGTTTTGAATATTCTATGATTGAATCTAATAAAGATGAACATTTAGTGACCTGTTCTTGCGGATTGTCTATTAAACAACCTCATCATTTTTATGTTGATAATGGCCAATATCAATGTATTTACTGCGACTCTTACGTGGAAGATAGTGTTCTAAATAAAGTTGCAACAACTTCAATCAAAACCGATGAAACAAGATATATAAACAATAAAATTTTGCTTAGTGAAGATGATTATACGTATTTGAAAACGGAGTCTAATTTATGAAATTACTAAAAAAATCAAATTTATTAATCTTGCCTTTAATGCTTTTAACTAGTTGTGAAAATAAGGTTTTTAGTCTTTCTGCAGAAGAGCTTTATCTTCCTGAGCCTACAAAAATTGCTTTTACACTTAACGAATCCACCGAATGCGAACTAAATGAAGATGACACTTTAACTTTTTATCAAAAATATCTTAAAGATTTAAAGTTTGAGAAAAATAGTGATATATTTTTAAATGTTTTTTCTTTTGAATATTATTATGATTTTGATGAATATCCTTATCGTGAAGTGCCTTTAGAGTTAAGATTAGGCAATTTTAATTATATTTGCCTTGTTTATGAGCATTTTGGACTTCATTATTGGTATGTCTGTACAGAACCAGTTCCATATTTAGAAATGATGGATTTTTTAGAGACTCACGCCTTAGTTAAGCCAATGTAATGGGGGAAGAAATATGAAACATTTATTTAAAATAGCATTATTAATACTTCCTGTGACTCTTTTATCTTCATGTGGTGGAGTTAAAAATTATCCATATGAAGGTGAAACAATCAAACTTGAGAAACCTTTAAAAATTGAAATTCAATCAAAAAGTCAAGGTGTCGCTTGGCTAACCGACGATGATCTTAATACTTTTTTCAATAAGTATTTCAAAGATATTGAATTCTTAGAAACCGAAGGAAGATTTTTCGGAAGCAGTGCTGTTTTGCTTTGGTACGAAGATAGAGATATTGGTTTAATTGTTGGTTGCACTAATTATGGTCTTCTTTTTATTGAAGATTTAGAATATAGGAAATTTTATGCCGCACTAGAAGAAATTAATTATGGAGATTTTGAGTCTGATATAATCTATTATTTTGATAAAAATATCTAAGTTTTGCAGAGAAAAAAACTATTATTTATAGGAAAGTATAACAATAAATATTAAAAAAATGGACTCTTGAACAAAATTTAGTTATGGTTTTGTAGGGTTTTAACAATATCGTTAGTGTTGACAATTTAGGGTCGCTACTTAATTGTGGCGACCTTTTTTTTAATGAAATTACCTTTAAAAAAACTCTTATCTATGTGATAATTTTAAGTAATGAGGGAAGAGGGAATATCTAAAGATATTCAAGTTTAAATTTATCTTAAAAAATTAGGGAAATTATTAATTACAAGTTTAGTTACAAAGCTACTTACTTATGAACTTAATTTTACCTTATAGAAAGAAGGATTAGGATGAAAACAAAAGCAGGAATTTTATCATTAAGTGCTGTTGGTTTAGCTCTTCTTTTATCGAGTTGCCAATACACTAATGATCCAAACAAAGAATGGAAAGATAGAGCATTAGAAGCTTATAAAGCATTTTATGCCAAAGAAGAAAACAAAGATTTAGAAAAGGATCCTCTTTTTTATTTTGATATCAGTACATTTAAAGGGGTTTTAGTTCGTAGTGAAACTGATGTTGAATATCTTGGTCAATTAAATTTTTCAAATTTCTCTTTTAGCGAAAATCCTAATAAATATTTTGTTGATTTTGGAAATGTTCCAATGACTTTTAATGATACTAATGATGATGGTAATCCTGATAGTTTTACTTTTGGAAACTACATTAGACAAGATGAAAGTGGCAACACCGTTTTTGATGTCAAAGAATTAATGAACAATTTACCTTTTGTTCTTCATGAAGACAATTTTGGCAAAGAAGAAGTCAAAACATATTCCATGGTCAGAGATGGCGGCATAATTGAAGATACCTCAAATGCTAAAGCTTATGATCCTAATTTTTTCTATATTAGTGATTTTTCCCTTAAAATCGATGGTGCCGAAGATTTAACTGGTGATATTTTAAATTTCAAGGGTAAAGATTTAGCTTTTTTACGTAATGATTTATATTCAATTATAGACTCACTCTTGAACCAAGAAGATATTCAAAACGTTAATGAATTCCTTGGTTTATCTAAAACCTTAAAAAATACTTATCGTCGTTCAGTTGGCATTCCTCTTGATCAAAATATGCCTAATGAAATCACAATTGATGGTACACATTATTCAGATTTTGATACAGAAAGAGAAGTTGTAGTTGGTCCAATTTCATTTGTTCCTACATTACTTTCTCATTATCTTCCAGAAATTGGTGCTGCTGAATTTGAGCCTTCAATATATGATGTTGAAACTATAAGAATTGGAGAAGGTGTTAAAACTATTTCTTTTTATGCTTTTTATGGAGAAAGAGATACTGAAACAGGAGCAAGTAAATCAAATTTAAAGAATGTTTATTTGCCTTCAACCCTTCAAGATATTCAATTTAATGCTTTTTCAAATCTTGACCTTGAAAATATCTATATTCCTAAAACATACACAGAGGTTAATGGTGTAAAAACTGAAAGCAGTTTTGAAACCGTAGATTTTGGTGATGCTAGTATTACTCTTGATGAAGGTAGCGAAAATCCTCTTGAACTTGATATTACAACTTCATTTGGAAACACCTCTATTCAAAATATTTACTTTGAAGATTATAGCAATTTAAATATACAAACATTCCCTTACTCAACAATTAATTTTGCAGATAGTGATGCTAGAAATGAAGCTATTAAGATTTATCATGGAGAAGGCGATACAACTAAATTTGATAAGTTAAGTGATGCTTTAAATACTTATGAAGCAGTAAATCCATTCTACCAAATGGTTTTAAATACTGATCAGGAAAAATCTAAATTTGTTATTACAAGTGATGTGAGTAACATTGCTAAAGGCAAAAAATTATATTTACCATATTTTGAATATTCATTATCAACCAGCGAAGCAAGAAGTGTTGTTACAACTTCAAATTCGACAAATTTAAGTGAAGAAGTTAATCCAGTTGATGCTTCAATTACTTTAAAACTTGATCAAGATTTAACAATTGAAGGGTCTTTAATTGTTGGAGCTCAAGTTGGTAGAAGTAAAATTGGTAGTGGTGATATTGTTGGGCAATTCAGTGCTATCGACTTAAATGGTCATAAATTAACCATTAAAAATGGCGGAAATTTAGAAGGAAATGGTTTGATTTTTGATTCAACTAATAATGGAGAAATGATTGTAGAAAGCGGTGGTCAATTAACTACAAATTTAACAATTACTAATTATCAAGATTTTACTAGTATTCAAAATCGAGCTGAAAATGGCGCTAATTTATTTGATTCATATAAATTTAACTCATTAAAGGTTAAAACAACCTTTAAAAGTGGCAGTTCATTGCTTGCAAATATTGATTATGCTTCTCAAACTTATGTTAATGAGAATAAATTTGAATATATTGGCAGTTCTTCAAATAGTTTATTTAACTTAGAAAGTGGTTCTCTTGTTTTGACTTCTAGCGGACTTACTGGAAGTGGATCTAAAGTTTCAATTAATGATGTAAGTTTGCTCACAATTGAAGATTTAGGTAGTTCTTTAGAGGATAGCAATGAAGTCTTTAAGGCAAGTACCAATGGATTTAACCTTTCTAACGAAGATTTTAGTGTTGATTTAAACGAGGTTAACTTAAACACTTATTTAAGATGTGAAAAAGGAAATCTATCTATTTCTAATTTGACATTAAATAATGGTGGTAAGATTTATTCTAGTGAGGCACAAAATTTTGTTTTACGTAAAGCAATAAATGTTAATAGCACAGGAAGTGATACTTGGATTTTAGGTGATATAAAAGTAAATGATGAAGCTTCATTTAATAATGTTGAAGACTTTATTTCTAGTGAAAATAAGTCAAAACTTAATTATTCAAGTTCAGTTAGTGAAGTTTCTATAGAAAATAAAACATTAACTATTTCTCTTAAAAATTTAAGAGTTGTTCTTGGAGAAAGTCGTGATACTTTTGATAAAATGCTCTTTAAAAATCAAGTTTCTTCTTATTATTTATATGAAGACAGTTTTGAAAGAGGCTCTTTATATGGAGAAAGTTCAACTGAAGCGCTCGCAAGTTTTTATGAGAAAGATGGTCAATGGTTTGCTAACAATGTTGAAATGAGTGGTGATGATATTCAAAATGGTGTTGAAACAAAGGTTTCTTCATTAGCAAATCAAATCATTAATTCATTTAAAAGTAGTGATCAAAAATCAGAATTTGTTTTAAACATAAATACAAATAGATGGGAAAAGATTTCAAGTGCCAAAGATGGAATTTATTATGATGCAAATAAATCAAAATATATAAAAACAAACGTCAATTCACCATTAATTCCTGGCGATATTTTGACTGATGATTCCCCTTCTAGTACTCAACCAATTTTTGTTGGAAGTGAAGACAACGCTTTATACATTCAAAGCGATTTAGGTGATGCTGATAGCTGGGTAAAAGTTACTGCTTTTGATAATAATTATGTATTAAAAGAAGTTGATTCAAATAATTACTATGCTTTATTAAGTGGCGATACTTATACAAGTGGAGTTACTTATAACATTTCATCACATATTGTTAGTGAAAATAACGTTAATTATGCTTATATTGGTAACTCATTTGCTAAGTTAAGCGAGGATGAAAAGTTAGTTGAGAATACTACAAATACAATTAAAGGCGCTGATGAAAAAGGTTATGTCTTTATAAATGCTTTAGGGGCTTGGGAAAGAACAGGAACAATTGGTTTTAACTTAGCCAATGGCTCAAGTAAGAATCAAGAAGGAGAACCAACTAAATATTACTTTAATGTTAATGGAAATTGGTTAAGCTCTGTTGATGGAAACAGCTATGCTTTAACTTATAACGACCTTGCAGATTATTCTTTTGGTGTTTTAGAAAACAGATATTCTTATGATGGTCAAAGATATAAATTTGTTATGAGAGAAGGCAATAAAGAGACCAATAATCCAAATCAATTTGAACTTTTCACTCCTCAAGGAATGGTAAAGGTTGAACAAAAAGATTTTGAAGATATCTGGCCAGATGACATTACAGAAGACAGCTTCCATGCTTATCGACATATAACTAAAGTAAATGGTGATAAATATCTCTTCTTTATGAACGAAAATGATGAGATAGAATTAAGAAGATTTGAATTTGCAGTAGGTTTTACCCCATCTGTTCCAGATCCAGATAACAACAATCCACTTACTAAATATAACTTTATTATTTATAAAGTTAACTTCTATAACGAAGATGGAACTTTAGATAATAAAACAGTTACACTTTATGTTAATGTTGATTCTTCTAATTCAGATAATGCGATTTATGCGGGTAATGCTGAAGATACTGATAGCGATGATTATCTTGCAATAGCGGTCTTTACATTAACAAACCCAATTTCTACATTAACTAGTTCATTAGAATAGTTAGTTTTAATTAAAGATTAGTTAAATTAAGGACTATTCTCATTGATTTAAAACAATTAATTCTTAATGAAGTTATTGATTAAAAGTGATATTATTTTCTTGCGTTGAAGAGGAGTAGTAATTAATCCACTTATTAATTAGGGAGGAGTGATAAAGTGAAAACACTCTTAATAATGATTAATGAATTCACCTTGGAGCTGATTTGATGAATCCGTTTAAGTTGACGATATAACTAAAATTAAGTGCTTTATATTTGTAAAGAATTAGGATGGTACCACGATTAAATGCGTTCCTAAACCTAATTCTTTTTTGTTTTTAAAGGAGAGCGATATGGAAAATAAATATGAAAATTTATTCTCTGAGATTGAAAAGAAGATTTTATTATTGATTATTCAAGCTAAAATCATGAACGACTTAACTGATATCAGAAATAAATATCTTTCTAAAAAAGGTGAATTTTCAGTCTTAATGAACAAAATTAAAGAAGCTGATGATAAAAAAGCTTTTGGTGAAGCTTACAATTTTGCTCGTCGTAAAATTGAAACAGCTTTAAGTGAAAAAATAGCTGAATTTCAAAAGATGGCTCTTGAAGAAAAATTGAAGGCTGAATCAATTGATATTACTTTACCTGGTAAAAATTACAACGTCGGAGTAATGAACCCATTTTATAAAGTAAAAAGAGAAATTGAAGATATATTTATTGGAATGGGTTATACCGTTGAAAGTGGTCCAGAAGTTGATAGTGATAAGTATGTTTTTGAATTATTAAATATTCCTAAAGATCATCCTGCTAGAGATATGCAAGATACACTTTATATTGATGATAATTTACTTTTAAGAAGTCATACTTCTAGTGTTCAAGCTCATGTCATGGAGCATGCTAATGGTAAGCCAATTAAAATTATTTGTCCTGGAAAAACCTTTAGAAGAGATGATGATGATATGACTCACTCACATCAATTTGCTCAAGTAGAAGGCTTAGTTATCGATAAAAACATTAATTTAGGTAATTTAAAGGCAACTTTAGAACTTTTTGCTAAAAAGATGTTTTCTAAAGATTCAAAGATTAGATTTAGAAGTTCTTATTTCCCATTTACCGAACCTAGTGTTGAAGTTGATGTTTCTTGCTTTAACTGTAAAGGTAAAGGTTGCTCTGTTTGTAAAGGTAGCGGCTGGATTGAAATCTTAGGTGCTGGAATGGTTCATCCAAATGTATTAAAAATGAGTGGATATGATCCGGAAATTTATAGTGGATATGCTTTTGGAATTGGTATTGAAAGAGTTGCGATGCTTCGTTATGGAATTGATGATATCAGAAGATTCTATCAAAGCGACATTAGATTTATTGAAGAATTCAATAAGAAAGATGAGGATTAATTTATGTTAGTAAGTTTAAAAGAAATTGCTAAATATGTTGATATAAGTGATTTAACTCCGGAAACAATTGCTCAAAGACTTACTTTTAGCGGGATTGAAGTTGAGCAAATCAAAAAGATGAGCGACGCCACTAATCTTGTAATTGGTGAAGTTTTATCCTGTCTTCCTCATTCAAATAGCGATCATTTACATTGTTGCAAAGTTAATGTAGGTGATGAGATTTTAGATATTGTTTGTGGAGCTCCAAACGTTAGAGAAGGTCTTAAAGTAATTGTTGCTTTACCTGGAGCAAAACTTCCTAAAGGCGAAATCAAAAAAGGTGAAATTAGAGGGCAAGAAAGCAATGGAATGCTTTGCGCTTTGAATGAACTTGGAGTCGACCCTAAATTTTTAAGACAAGAACAAATTGATGGAATCGAAGAACTTCCAAATGATGCCCCAGTTGGTTCAAGAGAGGTTTTATCTTATTTAGGACTTGATGATGTTATTTTAGATTTAAATTTATTAGCTAATCGTAGCGATTGTTTTGCTTTATTTAATGTTGCAAAAGAAATTGGAGCTTTATTTCATAAAGAAGTTAAACTTCCAGAATATAAAGATGAAGGAACTTTTGTAAGTGATTTTAAAGTAGGAAGTGAAACAACAAATTGTCCATCTTTTTACGCTAAAGTAATTAAAGGCATTGAAGTAAAAGATTCTCCAAAATGGTTAAAAGAAGTATTACGTTCTCAAGGTATTAGATCAATTGATAATATTGTAGATATCGGCAATTATGTGATGCTTTTAACTGGTCAACCAATGCATATTTATGATTATGATAAGCTAAGCAAAAAAGAATTGATTGTTAAAGATGATTTTGAAGAAGATGTTATTGCTTTAGATGATAAAACATATCATGTCATAAAAGGTGATTTAATCGTTTCAAGTGATAATAAACCAGCATGTATTGGTGGAGTTATGGGTCTAAAAGCTGTTGAAGTTGATAAAAATACAAAAAATATTGTTATTGAAGTTGCAAACTTCAATCATGCCGCAATAAGACACACAACAAGTAGATTAGGTTTGATGAGTGATTCTTCACAACGCTATATAAAAGAGATTAATCCTCATCAAAGTGAATATGTTATTAATCTTGCAGCTCACTTAATTAAAGAATTATCTGGTTATAAAGAAAACAGTAAAGTTATCGTTTATGACACAATTAATCATGAATTAAAAACAATTAATTGTTCTTATGATTATATTAATAAACGCTTAGGAAGCAACTTTGATAAAAAAGTAATTATTGATACATTATCTGCTTTAAACTTTAAACCTAAAGAAATTAGTGAAAAAGAGTTTGAAGTAACTGTACCTGCTTATCGTATTGATGTTGATGGTAAGGCTGATTTAAGTGAAGAAGTAGTTAGATATAATGGGTTTGATTCAGTTAAAAGTGCTTTACCAGACATGGAAACAACAGTTGGCGGACTCAAAGATAGTGAAAGAAAAGAAAGAATTATTGAAGATTTCTTGCTTAACAATGGTTTTGATGAAGTCTTATCATATGTTTTGATAAATCAAAAGGATGATAGTAAATTTAATTATTTTAACAAAGCTGATGGATATGTTATTAAAAATCCATTAACTGAGGATCATAAATACGTTAGAAAGAATTTATTAACTTCACTTTTAAGATGTACAGAATATAACATTAATCATCAAAATGAGAATTTTAAAATTTTCGAGATTTCTCCTATTCAAACTAAAAAGGTTAATGAAGTTCATCTTGCAGTAGCTTTTATTGGTCAATTATATCAACAAGATAAAATGTTTGGTGTGCCAGTTAATTACTTCTTTGTAAAAGGATTATGGGATTCAATTGCTAATATGTTTAATATTTCTCCTTCAAGAATTAAAATTGAAAGAATTAATGAAGGAGAAGAATTCCACCCTAATAGAAGTGCAAAAGTACTTATTGATAATAAATTATGTGCGGTTTTAGGTGAATTACACCCATTAGTTAAAAAAGAGTTCTCTTTAGACAAAACATTTGCCGCTGTAATGGAAATTAATTTAACAGTATTATTCAACACACGCACTCCAAATAATAAATTTGTGTATATTTCAAAATACCCTGTTGTAAGTAGAGATTACGCATTTATTATTAAAGATGAGATTAGCTATTTAGAAATTAAAAAAGAAATCAAGAAAGTTTCAAATTTAATTAAAGATCTTGAAGTTTTTGATATTTATAGAGGAGACAAGATTGCTGAAAATCATAGAAGCATCGCTCTTAAAATAAAATTAAATTCTGAGGATCATACATTAAAAGAAAATGAGATTGCAGAAGTTGATAATAAAGTTAGAGACGTTATTAAAAACAAATTAAATGCGGAGCTTAGACAATAATGAGACTAGAGTTTAGTAAAGTTAAATCCTTAGAAAAAATTGAATATGTTGGTGATTTAAATTTTTACAATTCTGCTAAAAATATACCAACAATTAAAAATTATAAAAGTGTAGAAGGAACTATCGAAATTCAAAAAGCTGATTCAGTAATTATCGTAAAATACGATATTCATGCTGTTTTAACTGTTATTTCTACTTTAAGCGGTGAGGAATTTGAATATCCTCTAGATATCAACGAAGAATTATATTATACCGATCAAAAAGAGATGGATAGTGAAGATGTATTTTATATTCAAGAAGGATATATTGATTTAGATCAAGAAATATATTCTCTTATAATTACATCTCTTCCTTTAATTCTTCATAAAGATGGGGAAGAATATCCAAAGGGTGAAAACTTTAGAGTCATTAGTGAAGATGAAATTGACGATAATGGTGGTTCTGGTTATTCTCCATTTGATAAGCTTAAAGATTTAGATTTATAAAATTATAAAAACTTTTTGAATTTAATGCAGTTATTTTAAAAAAAATAACTGCATTTTTTTATTATTTTTTTAAAGTGTAAATAAAAATACTCATAAACAACAATTAATCCAAAATTTCCAAGTTGTAGTATAAGTTAGTAGATAATTAGTACTAATTTTTTAGCGTATAGGAATTTTTAGGTATTTTGTAAGGAACAGAATTTATACTTTATGTGGACTTATAATCACACAGACAAAAGGCGTAAGTATACGATGCGATATTAAATACATCCAATAGCAATTGCAATTGCTGTTCTATAAGCACAGTATATTCTATTTTCTAGCAAATAGATAATTTACAAACGACCTTTTGAAATATAGCAACTCTTAATCTTGCTCCATTGACTGACGAGTAAAAACAGCTTAGAAATTTGATTCTATTTTGCTAGCTGAAACTTTCGTTTGGCAATTTTAATGAAACTTTTTCTCTTCACTGAAAGATACGAATAATGATTATCTGTCATTTATTTTCAAACGCTTTCTACTATCTTCCACTTTGAACCACAAAAATTAAAATTTGCATAATTTTGACTAAATTTTGCCGTTTCAAAACTTCTCAAATTCATTTTTCTACCACAATATGCCACTTTTTGTCATTTATGTAGTTAGTATTGCAAAAAATACCGATAGTTATCGTGTTTTTATCGTATTTAAAAAAAGTTTAAAAAAATGAAAAAATATAGTTGATAATAAATAATAATGACTATAAAATATAAACAGTGGTAGAAAGTGGAACGAAGTGGAAGATATGTTTTTCGGAAGTTATGAGTACAACATAGATGAGAAAGGTCGTGTAGTTATCCCATCCAAGATGAGAGAAGCTGTCGGTTCGAAGTTGTATCTTATTAGAGGTTTCGAAAATTGCTTATCACTTTACAAAGAAGAAGACTTCAAAAAGTATGTTGATCGTATCCAAGCTCTCCCACATGAACTTAGCAAAGCACGTAATTATTCAAGAATGGTGCTTGCTTCAGTTATAGAACTAAGTATCGACCGCCAAGGAAGAATGTTGATTCCTACAAAAACACTTAAGGAATTCTCCATTGGCTCCAAGGTCCTTATCTTAGGTCAATTTGACCATATTGAAATTTGGGATCTTAATTGCTGGAACTCCTATAAAGAGAAATGCGAAAAAGATTTTGAATTAGATGCAGAATCCCTCCTAGTAAGCGATGAAAAATGATTTACATATTCCAGTCTTGTTAAACGAAGCAATTGCTGGGTTAAACATCAAAAGTGACGGTATCTACGTTGATATGACATTAGGCAGAGCCGGACACTCTTCAGAAATATTGAAGAAATTAAATAATGAAGGATGCTTGATATGCTTCGATCAAGATCTGGAAGCGATCGCTTACTCAAAACAAAAGCTTTCATCAATAAATAGCAATTATCAAATTATTAATGATAATTTTAGAAATATTGAGAAAGACCTAGATCAAATAAATATTTCAAAAGTAGATGGAGTATTATTCGATTTAGGTGTTTCCTCGCCTCAATTTGATGAAGACTACCGTGGTTTCTCTTATCGATATGATGCTCCTCTCGATATGAGAATGAATCAAAACTTCTCGTTAACAGCAAAATCCATTGTTAATGAATACTCATTTGAAGAATTGTTAAGAGTCTTTAAAGAATATGGAGAAGATAAATACTCATATAACATTGCAAAGAATATTTGTAAAAGAAGAGAAATTAAACCAATAGAAACCACATTAGAGTTAGTTGAAATAATTAAGGCAAGTAAACCTAAAAAGGAGCTGGATAAAGTCGGTCACCCAGCAAAACAAATATTCCAAGCATTAAGAATTGAAGTAAATGATGAATTAAATGCATTGGAAGAAGCTCTTATAGGAGCTATTAAAAGATTAAAAGTAAACGGAAGAATAGTAGTTATTACATTCCAAAGTTTAGAAGATCGAATTGTAAAAAATATTTTTAGGAAATATAGCGTCATTGAAGGGAATAGATTAAATGACTATATCAATCCAAAAGATATAAAAACACCTGATTATCAGGTAATTAACAGAAAGGTTATTACTCCTAGTGAAGAAGAATTAAAACTAAACCATAGGAGTAAAAGTGCAAAACTTAGAATTTTAGAAAAAGTCAAATGACAAACCTACATCATCGGGGGTATCAATTATGAAAGATAAATTAGTTAAATATCATCACAAAGCAGTTTATTTCTATTTTAAAAAAGTAGGTATTTGTTTTTCAATTTTTGTTGGTGCATCAGTTTTAGTAGCAGTGCCTGTTTCAATTGCAGCTAGTATCAGAGCTAACGAAATTAATAAAGATGTTGAGAGTAAAGGCGAGCAACCAGCAGAGGCAAAATTATATAAAAGCGAGCTATTAGAATTTTAACAAACCATAAAAAGATACTGAAAATCTACTAATTTAGTACTGAAAAACTACTAGTTATCTAATACTTTTTCAGTTGTATCTTTTTTTATAGGAGATTATAATTTTATTGTATGGTCAAGCAAATTGCGGCTTTAGAAATATCCAATCGTTATTATAAATTAGTCATCGGTTACACTTTAGATAACAAAGTGGATATTTTGTATAAAGTTAAACGACCATTAAGTGTCCCTTTTAAAGATGGGGATATTTTCGATATTGGATCATTATCAGACGATTTATCAAAGATTAAAAATATAGAAGCAATGACCAAAAACGTTAAGATGAATATTAATATTAATGAAGTTGTTTTGGTTTTGCCTCCATATGGCTTACAAGTTTATCAATCAATTAAATCTACAAATACAGTAAGTACAGTATCAAAAATTGATAGAATCGATATTAATAACGCACTTTCTTTAATTAAAAAAGAAAAGCTTCCAAATATTAATGATGAACTAGTTGATATCATTCCAAATCGTTTCATTATTGATAATAACGAAGAATATCTAATACCTCCTTTAAACGAGGTTTCTCAAACCATTACAATCGATGCCAATGTTTATACTTTGCCTAAGAAAATGGTAGGCGATTTAATGAAGGCTTGCAATAATGCTCAAATTAAAGTTAAAAGAGATGTAATTGCACCTGTTGGCGTTGCTTATTTATTGAATGAGAGTAAATTTAAAGCTAAAACTTATGTCTTAATAGATTTTTCAGAGAAAACGACTTCACTTAGTTTTGTCGGCGATAACGTAGTTTTTGCTTCAAATTTCTTCTCTTTAGGATTTGATGATTTAGTAATGAAAGTTGCTAACGAATTCCATATCGAAAAAGAAAAAGCAGAAGAGCTTGTTAATATTTATGGCTTAGACAATCGTCAAACTAGCTATAATCCACCAATAGCCTTTGGTAAAGATTCTTTAGGAAACGACAAAAAATACACTAAAGAAGATTTAGTAAAGGTTATTTTAGAATTTTTAAAGACCTGGGTTGATTACTTTAATGGTTCTTTAAAAAATCTTCTTTCTAACTTTTCACCAAAAGATGATTCTGCTTCAAAGATTTTATTAGCTTTTATTGGTGAAGGAACAAAACTTAATGGATTGAAAGAATATATTTTAAAAGTTTTACAATCCAATCCTGTTGAATTTTTATCAATACCAACCATTTGCTGTCGAGAAGCTGAATATATTAATTGCTTAGGCGCTATTTTTATGGCCAGTTCATATAGAGGAACTTTGGAAGACGAAAATAAGCAGCAAGTTAGACAAATTAATAGAGTTGATGAACCAAATTCAAGCTTAACTAGACAATCACCAAGAAAAGAAAAATACGACGAATTAAAAGACGAATTATAGATGAGGGCTTAAGTTATGATGGATGAATTAGATAACTTTGAACCAGTTGCTAAAATAGTAGTAATTGGTGTTGGCGGCGCAGGAAACAACGCTGTTAATAGAATGATTGACGATGAAATTTCAAACGTCGATTTTTATGTTGCAAATACCGATAAACAAGCCCTTTCTTTATCTAAAGCACCTCATAGAATTATTTTAGGTGAAAGCATTACAAATGGTTTAGGAGCAGGTGGTGAGCCATCAGTTGGAAAAGAAGCTGCTGAAGCGACTGAAAAAGAAATTAAAGAAATAGTTCGTGGAGCACACATGGTATTTATTGCTGCTGGTATGGGCGGAGGAACCGGTACTGGAGCTGCTCCGGTAATATCAAAATTTGCTAAAGAAGAAGGTTGCTTAACAATTGCAATTGTTACTAGACCATTCACTTTTGAGGGCCAAAAAAGAACTGCATACTCAATTGATGGTTTAAATGAACTTAAAAACAACGTTGACAGCATGATTGTTGTAAGTAATGATAAACTCTTATTAAATGCTGGTAATTTACCAATTGGAAAAGCTTTTAGTGAAGCAGATAAAGTATTATCTCAATCCGTTAGAACAATTACCGATTTAATTTTAAGACCAGCAGTTATTAACCTTGATTTTGCTGATGTTAGAAATATTTTAAAAGATAGTGGTATTGCTTTAATTGGTTTTGGCTGCGGAAAAGGCGAAAATCGTTGTGAAGATGCAGCTGTTAGTGCATTAAATTGCCCATTAATTGAACAATCTATTCGTGGAGCAAGAAAAGCTATTTGTCATATTACATGTGGTAATAAAGTTTCACTTTATGAATGCCAAGAAACAGTTGATAAAATTATCAATGATAGTGGTGGACAGCTTGATCTTAAGTTTGGTGTTTCAATTAATGATGAACTTTCTGACGATATTATGCTTTCAATTATTGCTAGCCATTTTACACAAGACGTTCAATTCTCAAATTCTGGAAACAACTTAAAGCCAACTCAACAACCAGATTTAGCTACTAGTTTGTTTGCACCTAAAAAACCATCAATTTTTGATCGAGTTGTACAACAAAATAATGCAAGTGATACAAAAACTAATGATGAAAATAAAGTGACAAACAAAGAAGAAGCTAATGAAGATGATTTAATTATTCCTGACTTCTTAAAAGATAATTAAACTTTGTAAATCATTAAATTATTAAAATCGCCGATAAAAAGGCGATTTTTTTAAATGCTATATGCTTTTAATTTTCTTTGTAAAAAATAAATTATTAAGACTGAAAAGATATAATTAATATTTTTATTATATGAATGAAAATCGATTAAAAAAAGTTCTTTAATTTTTTCAAGACGATAGGTAATTGTGTTTTTATGCATATAAAGTCTTTTTGCTGTTTCATTTAAAGATTTATTGGTTACTAAATAAATATAAATTGTATCAATAAATTCACTTTTATTGGCTTGGTCATATAAAAATACTTGATATATATCTGGATCAATAAAATTAACTAATTCTTCTTTTTTATATGTTAATAATGGAAGTATAGGTAGATAATCTACTAAATTATATAGAAGATATTCTCCTAATGTTTTTTGAAGAAGCATGAATATTTTATATTCTTCTAAAAAGACTTTGCTTAATGAAAATAAATCAATAATTCGATTTGATTGAATCATATAAAATCGCATTTTAAAAAGAAAATCGTTTATTTTTTGAATCATATCATTGTTTAATTGGTCGTTAATCAAAAGGATATAATCACCATTTTTATATGTAGTAGCTAAAATATTACCCTTTAAAAGAGTATTAAAAAATGATTCTGTTTCCGCTTTGGTGTCTTCTCTAAATTGTTCATTAAAGTCTAAAATAAGTAGATAATATGATTTCTTTAGATCAATCTTTAAATCTTTTACTTTTTGAAGGAAGATAGTTTTATCTGTGAAAGTGTTGTCTAATAGTGACATAAAAAATGATTTTATAGTATCGCTTGTTTTAGCGAAATTTTGATCATAGATATATTTTTTACTTAACTCAGATAAAATCTTAACAAAATCATCTGATATATCTTCTAATTTTGTTTCAACTTCTAAGATGATTAATAAGCCTAAAATTGCACCTTTTTCATTTTTGATGTTAATGATTAAGCGTCTATTGGAAGATAAAGTAGTAACAATTTTATAATTATCTTCAGGCTTTAAAGTTTCTCTAATTTTCTTAAAAGTGGCATAGTTTACATATCCCATTCTAATTGACTCATTCCATGTTTCATCATCAAAAAGAAAAGGGGAATGGCAGGCAACAAGTTGAAAATCATTATTAATAACCGCAATTGGATTATGAATTAATGAGTATAACCCTTCAATTATATCGTTAAGATTTTTTGACTTAATAAAGATTTTAAAAGCATTTTCATAGATATTTTCCATAACTAGTCTCCCAGCACAGTTTAGCCATTAAATTCTATCTTTTAGAACCATTGTTTTCAACATTTAAAATCTTAAAATTTTTGTGTTCAAATTGACTTGGGAGGCATGAAAAATGAAAGATTTATTACTCATGAGAGCTCCTCTTAAATATATTCAAGGAGAAGGTGCTCTTGAACATTTCTATGAAAACTGCAAAAGTTTTGGTAAAAAATATCTTTTTGTTTGTTCTCATAGTGGCTATGAACAAACCAAAGATTTAATCGAAAAATCATTTGGTGATAGCAAAACTTATAGAAGATATGAAGTTTTTGGTGGAATTTCTTCTTTAGGTGAAATTGAAAAAATGAGAGCTATCGTTAAAGAAGACAAAATTGATGTTGTTGTTGGAGTTGGTGGAGGAAGTGCAATTGATACTGCAAAAGCAACTGCATATTATGAAAAGAAAAGAATAGCTATTATTCCTACAGTTTGTGCAACTGATGCTCCATGTACAGGATTAAGCGTTATTTATAATAACGATCATTCATTCAATTCTTATTTATTCTATCCAAACAACCCAGATTTTGTTTTAGTTGATAGCAGAATTATTGCTAACGCTCCTGCAAAATTCTTAGTTGCTGGTATGGGTGATGCTTTAGGAACATATTTTGAAGCTAGAGCTTGCTACAAAACTCATTCTTTATCATTAGAAAATGGTGGAATTACTCTTTCTTCAATGGCATTATGTAAACTTTGCTATGAAACACTTAAAAAAGATGGTGTTAAAGCATTAGAAGCAGTTAAAAATCATTTAGTTACACCACAAGTTGATTCAATTATTGAAGCTAATACTTATTTAAGTGGTGTTGGTGCTGATAATGGTGGATTATGTGTTGCTCACTCTTTCTATAATGGTGTAACTTCCTTAAATAAAAAAACTGCAATGCATGGAAACTGTGTTGCTTATGGAACACTTGTTCAATTATTACTCGAAGATGCAAGCGTTGAAGAATATAACGAAGTAAGAGATTTCATGGTTTCTGTTGGTCTTCCAATTACTTTAAAAGAGTTAGGCTGTGAATAAAGTGATGCTCATCAAATTGCTGTTGCAAGCTGTGCTAAAGGCGAATCAATTCACAATTTAAGTGGTGATGTTAGAGTAAAAGAACTTGAAGATGCAATTCTTTTACAAAACAAACTCGGTGAAAAGTATTTCGAGGAACATAATATTCAAGGTAAATAATTATGGCTAATATCGAAAAGAAAGAAAAGAAGCCATTTAAAGGCGTTAAAATCTGGGATTTTTTAAACAAAATCCCAGCTGGAACAATGTTTGTACCTCTTGTTATTAGTGCAATCATTACAACAATTTGTATTCATTGTGGTCTTGGTGTTTCTTTATGGCAATACTTAGGAAACCCAATGAAAGATTTATTTGGCTCAACTGGTCAAATGCTTCTTATTGGTTTGACGTTATTCTGCACAGGTACAACAATTACCGGGAGAGATTTTGTCGAAGTCGGTAAAAGAGGAATTTGGATTATTCTTGCTAGATTAATCCCAGCTTATATTATTTGCGCTGTTGTGTTTTTAACTTGTGGCGTAAATGGTTTTGCTGGAATTGATGGAATTACCTTAGCATGCTGCTTAACTTCAGCAAATGCTGCTCTTTATATGGGTATTATTCAACCATATGGTGATGATTCAGATAAAGGCACATTCCCTATTATGTTAATTTTCTCAATGCCTCTTCTTCCATTTATCTTCTTAAGTTGTATGGGAAGTGGAAGCGGCGATTTTACTTCAAGTATTTTACAAATTTTCTCATTATTAATTCCATTTTTACTTGGTGTATTACTTGGAAATTTAGATCACAAGATTAGAGATGTTTTTAAAGGCGGTAACGCTATAATTCTTCCTTTTTTAGGTTTTCAATTTGGTTCAACAATTGATCTTGTAAATGCATTCCAAGGTGAAGTTATTCTTGCTGCATTACTTTTAACAGTCATTTATTGGGCTGTAACAATGATTATTCCTTATCTTGTTGATCGCTTTATTCTTAAAAGACCAGGTTATGCTTCAATTGCTTCTTGTTCTTTAGCTGGTGTTGCTCTTTCTATTCCAGCAATGGTTGCAACTTATACATACAATGGTATAAGTGGAGCTGATGCAGCTAAAAATGCAACAGCAATTCTTGCATTTGTCTTATTGATCACTAATGTTCTTGCTCCATTCTTCACTAAGTGGACAATGAACGTTTATTTTAAACATCATTACGATGATGCACAAAGAGTATTTTCAAGATCTCATCCTGAGCTATTAACTGCTGTTTACGATGAAAATGGAAATTATCGTACACATCATCATAATCATGAATTTTATAAGAAGATTTTCCATATTAAATCACATAAACATGATGTTAATGGTGAAGATAACGTTCAAAAAAATGAAGAAAACGAGACAAATGATACTAAACAAAATTAGTATTGAATTTTATGAGGTGATAGTATGAAAGAAAACAAATTATTTCAAGTTTCTACTTTAAATGCTCTTATGATGGGCGATTATGAAGGTAGTGTTAAAGTTAAAGAATTATTAAAGCATGCCGACACAGGAATTGGCACATTTGATGGCTTAGATGGCGAAGCAATTTTCTATAAAGGCAAAGCTTATAACGGCAGAGCAACTGGTGAAGTAAACCCAATGGATGATGAAGATTCTGTACCATTTGCTTGTGTATGCAAATTTGACGAAAAAAGTGAAGAAAAAGAAATTTCTTTTGATTCAATTGAAGATTTTAAAAAGCAACTAGAAGAAGTTTTACCATCAAAAAATTATTTTTATATGATTAAAATGGAAGGAACATTTAATGTAAGAGTAAGAAGTTGCTTCAAACAAGAAAAACCTTATGAACCACTTTATAAAGTAGCTTGTGATCAAAGAGAATTTGAATATCACGATATTAAAGGCAGTGTAATTGGTTTATATTGCCCTAATTATGTTGAAGGTATGAATCTTCCAGGATGGCATATTCATTTCCTCTCAAAAGATTTGACTAAAGGTGGTCATATCTTAAAAGTAAGCAGTGAAAAGGCTTCTTATAAAATTAACAAACTTAATGAATGGTGTGTAATCTTACCAGATGATAAAGATTTTGCTTCATGGAATTTAAAAGAAGACTTAAAGGCCAAAACTGAAGCAGTTGAAGGTTCATCTAAAAAATAAATCGATTTCCGTCCATATATATCCTTAAAAAAGAGTCAGTAACCTGACTCTTTTTTCAATTAGATAACAAATTATTTTTTCTTAAATAGTTTAACTAAAGTAGTGATGACTATTATGCCAATAATAATTCCAAAAACAACTAAGAAGCCTGTAAATGTTGGCATAGTTTCACTATTAGTTTGAGTAACAAAAGTACAAATATAAATGAAGAATGCGATAAATATAATTAAAGAGATAATGGTTAAAACAGCGGAAAACTTCTTTTTACCGTCTGATAAATCGTCATTATTAAATATTTTAGAAGAGTCGCTTTTATGTTTTTCTTCATAAGCTTCATCGTATAAATCATTAACAGTTTGCATTACTTTAGAATCATATTTAGGTCTATAACGTTTTTTAGGAGCAGAACTGCCATCATCCATTGTAAAGAAATCAAAAGTAACACCTAAATAATTAGATATTTTTAAAAGTTCATCGTCGCTAATAGGCATTCCTTGAGCCCAAGCGTTAAACACATTTTCATCAATTTGTAAGTCGTTTAAGAATTGTTCTTTACTGATTCCTTTTAATTGCATTAGGCCAACTATTTTTTCGAATTTATTGCTTTCCATGCGTTAATTTTAAACCTTTTATAAATTGCCTTAAATATTAATTTAATTGATTGAAAAAAAGTGTCAAATTATTTAACATATTAGCAGTTGAAAGACAAGTCTTTAAATTTATTTATTTTTAGCGAGTTATGTATGGTGAAAGATAACAATAAAGGTTTAAAGGTATCACTTTCTATACTTTATTTACATTTCAATGAGTGCGCCTATTTAAATAGGTGAACTAAGGTGGTAACACGGTAATTCGTCCTTAGATCTTCTAAGGATTTTTTATTTATAAGGAGTTGTTATGGAAGTTAAAAATTCACTATTAATGCCAAAAACAAATTTTGAAATGAGAGGTAATCTTGCTAAAAAAGAACCTGTCCTTGTTGAAAAATGGTCTAAAGAACATGTATATGAGAAGATGAACGAAGGAAAAGACCTTGAATTCATGCTTCATGATGGTCCTCCATATGCAAATGGAGCTATGCACTGTGGTCATATGCTTAATAGAGTTTTAAAAGATTTTGTTGTTAGATATAAGAATATGTCTGGATATAAAACTCCATTTATTTTTGGTTGGGATACACACGGCTTACCAATTGAGAATATGGTTACAAAAAGCGGTGTTAATAGAAAAACTACTCCAATATTTGAATTCAGAGAGAAGTGCAGAGAATACGCATTATCTCAAGTTGAAAAGCAAAAAAGTGATATTAGAAGACTTGGCGCATTAGGTGATTATGATCATCCATATTTAACTTTGCTACCTGAATTTGAAGCAAACGAAATTCATTGCTTTGCAGTAATGGCAGAAAAAGGCTTAATCTATAAAGGCTTAAAACCTGTCTACTGGTCACCTAGCAGTGAAAGTGCTTTAGCTGAAGCTGAAATTGAATATGCTGATGTTAAAGCCTATACAATTTATGTTAAGTTTGATGTAAAAGATGGCAAGGGAATTTTAGATGATGATTGCAAAGTTTTGATTTGGACAACAACTCCTTGGACACTTCCTGCTAATCTTGCTGTTTGTGCTAATCCAGACTTTATTTATGGTGTTTATGACACTTCTAGTGGTAAATTAGTATTTCTTCAGGAGTTATCTAGTACATTACAAGTAGAACTTGGACTAACTAAATGCGAATTAATTAAAACAATTAAAGGTAAAGATTTAGAAGGCATCGTTTTAAAGCATCCTTTCTATGATCGTGACTCATTATTAATTTTAGGTGATTATGTTACAGCTGATAGTGGTACTGGCTTAGTTCACATTGCTCCTGGTCATGGTATGGATGACTATATGGTTTGCTTAAAATATGGAATTAAACCATATTGTCCAGTTGATGAACATGGTTATTTAACCGAAGATTGTGGACCACGTCTTGCTGGTAAATTCTATGAAGATGCAAATAAGGAAGTGCTCGCAATTTTGACTGAAAATGAGCATCTTGTAAAAGAAAAGGATATTGTTCACTCTTATCCACATGATTGGAGAACACATAAACCTGTTATTTTTAGAGCTACTCCACAATGGTTCTGTTCAATTGAGCCTATTAGAGAAGAGTTAATTAAAGCAATTCACGAAGTAAAATGGAGCCCAGCATGGGGTGAAAATAGAATGGTCAACATGATTAAAGATCGTGCTGATTGGTGTATTTCTCGTCAAAGAGTTTGGGGTGTACCAATTCCAGTTATTTATTGTGAAGATGGAACTCCAATTCTAGAAAAAGAAGTTTTTGATCATATTGAAAAGCTTGTTAGAGAAAATGGAAGCAATATTTGGTACAAATTAAGCGAAAAAGAACTCTTACCAGATGGTTACAAAAACGAACATTCACCAAATGGTATCTTCAAAAAAGAAAAAGATATTATGGATGTTTGGTTTGATAGTGGTTCTAGCTGGTCAGGAGTTTTAAAAGAAAGAGGATTAAAATATCCTGCTGATTTGTATTTAGAGGGCAGTGATCAATATCGTGGATGGTTTAATTCTTCTCTTATTGTTTCTTTAGCAACTACTGGTAATTCCCCATATAAACAATGTGTTTCCCATGGATTTGTTATGGATGAGCACTGGGAGAAAATGTCAAAATCAAAAGGCAATGGTTTAGATCCACTTAAAATTATTGGTGTATATGGTGCAGATGTCTTACGTTTATGGGCTGCTTTAACTGATTATCAACAAGATGTTAGAATTTCAGAAACTATTGTTAAAACAATTAGCGATCAATATAGAAAAATTAGAAATACTTTCAGATTTATTTTAGGTAACTTATCAAACGGAAGTATTGAAGATACCTTTAAGGAAGAAGACAAAGTTAATACTTTTGAAGAAATTGATAAATTTATTTTGGCTCGACTCGAAGAAGTCAAAAACAAAGTTATTGATTCTATGGATCAATATAATTTCATTAGCGGAACAAGTGAAATTTTAAAATTCTTAAGTGATGATTTAAGTAGTTTCTACTTAGATGTCGCTAAAGATATCTTATATTGTGAAGAAAAAGATAGTTTAAGAAGAAGACAAGTTCAAACAGTCTTAAATGAGTGCTGCTTTACATTAATGCGCTTATTAAATCCAATTATTCCTTTCACAATGGATGAAGTTAATCAAAATTATCCTTTAAAAACTAAAGATAATGTTATGTATTACGATTATCCTAAAAAGAGCCATAACTTCGATTCTAAGCTAATAGAGAATTATAAATTAATCAAAGAATTCAGAGATGAAGCTCTTAAGACTTTAGAAAATGAAAGAAATAAGGGTGAAATTGGAAGTGCACAAGAGGCTTTATTAACACTTAATATTAAAGATGAAACACTTAAAAACGAATTAAAGAATTTTTCTAAAGAAGAACTTGCTAGATTATTTATTGTTAGTGAAGTTAATTTTGATGAATCTTTAAAAGAAAACGAAAATAAATTAACTTATTCAAAAGTAAGCAAACATTCTGGTATTAAATGTGATAGATGTTGGAATTATTTTGATGAAAGCGAAATTAAAGAAGTTGAAGGAGCACATTTATGTCCAAGATGCTTGAAAGCTTTAAAAAAATAAACTTTAAAAAATATTTAATTTTCTTTATTTATTTCTTTTCAATTGTTATAACAGCTATTATTATTGACCAAGTGACAAAAGTTGTAGCAATGAATTGTCTTACATTAGGGCAGCCAGTCACTTTTATTCCTAATTTTATTGAATTTACTCTTGTATACAATAAAGGTGCTGCCTTTGGTATGGGCGATGATGCTTTATGGATTAGAATCATTTTTGTTTTATTATCTTGGCTAGTTGCAATTGGTCTATTGATTTATATTGGCTACCTTATTTACAAAGACAAAAAAATCAATCCATTCTTTGGGGTTTGTCTTGCTTTGATATTAGGTGGCGATATTGGGAATTTGATTGATCGTACATTCTTCTTTGATAGAGGTGTAGTTGATTTTATTTCTGTTCAATCTTGGCTTCCAGGATTTGGTATTTTTAATATTGCCGATTCTTGTTTAGTTGCTGGTATTTTATTATTACTTGGTTATTTAATTTATGATGAATATAAAACTTCTAAAGAAGATAAAGCTCATAAAGAAGTTGTAAAGAAGTTAGAAGAAGCTGAACAAAATAAAGCTCAAGAAGAACCTAAAAACAATGATTAGCAAAGAATTTAAGATAGAAAAAAACTTGGAAGGGTTAAGGCTAGATAAAGCCTTAACTCTTTTAGATTCTCTTAATTCTCGTGTTTATTATGCCAATTTAATCAAAAATAGTAGTATTCTAGTTAATAATCAGTACGTTTCCCCATCTTATAAAGTCAAAGAAGGTGACACAATTCTTGTGAATTATGTTCAAAAAGAAAGCAATACAGATTTGCTTCCTTATGAGTTTAACTTAGATATTGTTTATGAAGATGATTATTTACTAGTTATAAATAAACCAAAAGGATTAGTTGTTCATCCAGGAGATGGACATCATAACGACACACTTGTTAATGCTTTAATTTATGCTAATAAAAAATTATCTCAGGTTAATGGCTTAGAACGTATTGGAATAGTTCATAGAATCGATAAAGATACAAGTGGATTGCTTTTAATTTGCAAGGATGATTACACACATAAAGAAATTGCAAAACAACTTGAAGATCACTCCATGCATCGTGAATATATTGCTTTAACTGATGGCGTAATTAGAAGTGACAATGGGAAAATTATTGGAAAAATCGGAAGAGATAAAACAAACCGTTTAAAAATGGCGATTGATAATCAAAATGGGAAAGAAGCAATAACCCATTTTGAAGTTTTAAAACGTTATTCTAATTACACTTTGATTAAATGTCGATTAGAAACAGGCCGTACTCATCAAATTAGAGTGCATATGTCTTCGATAAATCATCCTTTAGTTGGAGATAAACTATATGGTGGAAGTACTAGTTTATATAATGATGGGCAATTACTACATGCATATAAATTAACTTTTTATCACCCAATATTAAAAAAAGAGATAAGTTTAGAAACAGACTTACCTCAATATTTTAAAGAAGTGTTAGACAAGTTAGAAAATTAAACTAAAGAAACAGAATCATTAGTTACTTCGGCATAATTTTTAAAATTTTGTTTAACTATTTTATTAAATTCATCAATACCAAATTTATTGATAAATTTTTTTGCAAATTCATTAACTTCTTTACTTGCTCCTAGTGGAATTTTAACTCCATATTTTTCGCCTAATTCACTCATATATTGTAAAAAAGTATATCGAGCAATGTTACTTGCTAAGGCAACACTAGGGAAGCAAAGTTCGCCCTTTTCCCTAAAAACAATATTTTTTTGAACATTTTCAGGTGATATACCACTTAAATATTCATAGTATTTATTTTCAGGAGTGAATTGATCTACATATATATTTTTAACATAAGGGCAGCGTCTATGAAGTTTATCAAGAACATAATTATGAGCCATAGCTTTAATTTGATTCATGTTATATCCTTGTTTGATAGCATTGTTATATTTTTCATCGCTAAATATTTTGCATGAGAAGTGAACCTTTTTAAGAATTGAAGGAATAATTTGTAGTATCTTTTGATCAGACATCTTTTTAGAGTCAGTTATTTTATAATCTTCAATAACTTTCATAGTGTCGTGATTTGAATAACAAGCACAAACAACAATTGGCCCAAAAAAATCACCAGTTCCGACTTCATCGCTACCAATTTGCTCGTCGATATCTAGATAAACGACTGGGCCAGTATAATCCTTGGTTTTTCTAGGTAAAGTAGCAGGCGAATTTGACCGTTTTTCTGCGAGCTCAAGTGCATTTTCTCCTTGAATTGTAACCTTAAAGTTATTACCCTTTTTATTGTCGTAGGCAGTAATGATATTTTTGTCTGTTTTAGCAACAAAAAGAATATATCCAATGTTTCTTTCTACGATATAATTAAGATAAGTTTTTTCAAGATTTTCGAGGTTATTTTTGGTTACCTTTATTGTTATCATTGCTTGTATTATAGCATTTATATTAAAAATGTAAAAAAAATAAGATAATAATCGGAAAAAATTAATATTCGGAAAAGTTAATTTTAAAGTAAAATAGATATATTAGATTTATGACAAATTTAGAAACTGTATTAGAAATTGAAAAAATAAAAGAGAAAATAAAATTTTACACAAAAACGAAGATTGGCGCTAAAAAAGTCGATGATTTAAAGCCTTCAAAAGATTTTAAATACGTATCAAAAGAGTTAGGTAAACTCAAAGAAACAATAGAAGTTTTATCGACATATAACGATTTTCCTATTCTTAGTGAACTTGATATGTATGAAGAGATTTCCTATGCCAAAAAAGGCAATGTTTTTAATGAAGTAACCTTAAATGCTATTAAACAAGAAATTCAAACAACTGTTGATACAATAAAGTATTCATTAAAAATTAAAGAAGATTTGAATTATTTGAATGAGCTATTCATGTCCTTGAAGGCTAATGAAATACTATATAATGCAATTTCTAGTGCTATTTCTCCAGATAATACTGTTAAAGATAGTGCGTCGAAAGAACTAAGTTTAATTAGAAAAAACATTTATAGTGTTAATAAATACATCCATAGTTCTTTGAACAGCATATTTTCTAAATATAAAGACAAGTTATCAGGAGATAATTTTGTCTTAAGAAACGGGCATTATGCAATACCTGTAAATTCTTCATATAAAAGTAGTATTGATGGAATAGTGCAAGATATATCCGATAGCGGTCAAACAACTTTTATTGAACCAAAAGAGATTTTAGAACTTGAAAATCAACTTTCTGTTTTAAGGCTTAAAGAAAGAGATGAAATTAATAAGATTTTGTTTGCTCTAACAACTAAAGTAGTTGAAGCAGGAAATGAACTCATTAATAACAATGAGATATTAGGTGAACTTGATTTCCTTGCTTCTAAAGCAAAATACGCTAAGGAAATTGATGCAAGTATTCCTGTAATAAATAACGAACACTATTTCAAGCTGCTCAATGCAAAGCATCCTTTAATTGACAAAAATATTTGCGTTGGTAATGACTTCATTTTAGGCAAAGATAAAACTCTTATGATTATAAGTGGGCCTAATGCAGGCGGTAAGACGATAGCACTAAAAACAATTGCAGTTTGTGCTTATATGATTAAGCTTGGATTAGCGATTCCTGCTAATGTTGATAGTGAGGTTTGTATCTTTGATAACATATTTGTAGATATTGGCGATAGCCAATCTATAGAAAACAATTTAAGTACCTTTTCGGCCCATATTAGTAATATTTCAGTAATTCTTCAGTCGATAACTAGTAGTGATTTAGTAGTTATTGATGAACTTTGTACAGGAACAGATCCTAAAGAAGGCGAAGCTTTAGCTGTTGCTATTGTAAAGCAATTGCTAAAAATTAAAGCTTTATCATTGGTCACTTCACATTATGAATTGCTTAAAAAATATGGATTAACAAATAAGCAAATATTAAATGCTTCATTCATTTTCAACGAAAAAAACGTTACTCCAACATTCAAGATTTTGCTTGGTGTAAGTGGCAAAAGTTATGGTTTTTTAATCGGTAAAAAATTCGGCTTACCCGGTGATTTAATAGCTGACGCTAAGAAAATTTATGACAACTCTTTCGCAAGTGAAGATGATAAAAAATTGCACGCATTAGATGAAAAAGAAAGATATCTCGCTACTAAAGATGAGAAATTAAAACAAAGACAAGAAAGCCTTGCGAAATTAAAAGATGATTTAGCACGTCGAGAAAAAGAAATAATGGATAAAGAAAATAAATTAAAGAATCAAAAAATCGATAAATTTGATATTTTCTTAAACGACAAATATAACGAAATTAATAATATTTATAATGCTTTCTTAAAAGATAAGGACATTAAAAAAGCTGAAGAGAAGCTCGATAAAATTAACGTAAAGAAAAAGAAAAATGAAAACATTACTGTTGGGAATTATGTAACAATTAAATCACTTAATATAAGTGGTAAAGTTGCATCTGAAAATGGTAATAAATTACGTATTTTAACAAGTGATGGTTTTACCTTAAATGCTACTAAAGATCAATGCGAGTTGATTGAAGCACCTAAAGAAGCAATAAAGCCAACAATAAATGCAGATAAATATATTCTTGGGCAAAAACAAGTCTCATCTTCTTTAAACTTAATTGGTTATCGTGTAGATGATGCGTTAATCGCTCTTGATAAATATCTTGATGATTGTGTTTTAAGAGGATTAAAAGAAGTTAAAATTATCCATGGTTATGGAAGCGGGAAGCTTAGAGAAGGCATTCATTCTTTCTTAAAAAGAAGGAAAAATGTCGATAAATATCGTATTGGAAGCGAACTTGATGGAGGAAGTGGTTCAACTATTGTTAATTTAAAATGATGAATGATATTTTAAAAAAACAGATTGAATTATTGCCAGATCAGCCTGGGTGCTATTTAATGCACAATGCTGATGATGAAATCATCTATATTGGCAAAGCAAAAAACCTAAAAAAGAGAGTTTCTCAATATTTTTTGCGTGTTCATTCAGGAAAAACTGCAGCAATGGTGTCCCATGTTGATCATTTCGAGACGATTATTACTAAAAGTGAAAAAGAAGCTTTAATTCTTGAAATGAATCTTATTCAAAAAAACCACCCACGATATAACATACTTTTAATGGATGATAAGCATTATCCATACATTGCGATTCATAAAAATGTTGAAAATCCATATGTTAGTTTGTCAAGAAACGTTAAAGACAAAAAATGTCTATATTTTGGGCCATATCCTAATAGTAGTGCTGCGTTTGAAGTTATAGATCTTATTAATAAACTTTTTCCATTACGTAAATGCCATAATGTTCCAAAATCGCCTTGTCTTTATTACCATATTGGTCAATGCTTAGCTCCTTGTGTTAAGCCTGTTAGTAAAGAAAAATATGAAGAAATTGTTGATAATATTGCTAATTTTTTAAAAGGAAAGAATCAAGATTTGGTTAAAGATCTTAAGGAAAAAATCAGAAAGCATAGTGAAAATTTAGAGTTTGAGCGTGCTCAAGAATATAAAAAAATGCTTGATTCAATAAATCACATTACCGAAAAACAAAATGTTGAATTTAAGGATAAGATAAATCGTGATTTTTTCTCTTTTCATACAAGAGAAAACTATATTGCTATTGCTTTATTTTCATATAGAGAAGGTATTTTGCTTTCAAAAAGAAGTTTTTGCTATGAACTCATTGGCGAAATTAATGAATTCGTGAGTGAAATAATTTATCAATATTATTCAATCAACGCTATTCCAAATGAAGTGATAGTTTCTAATGAAGAAATCAAAGATAATTTGATGAATTATTTTGAAAATGCAAATGTGTTTGCACCAACAAAAGGCAAATTGCATGATGTTTTAGATATTTGTGAAATAAACGCAAAAGAAGCTTTAGATGAACATTTTTTAACCGCTAAATTAGATGACGATGTTTTAAATTTACTCGATAAATTAGGCAATATTTTGCACATAAAGACTCCAACAAGAATTGAATTATTTGATAATTCACATTTACAAGGAACCAACGCTATAGGGGCAATGGTTGTATTTATTAATGGTATTCCTTATAAAAAGTTATACCGCAAGTTTAATATTCAGGGTGTAAACAAAAAAGACGATTTATCATCCATGAGAGAGACATTAACTAGACGCTATAAAAGAGTTAAAGAAGAAAATGGTGAAATGCCTGATTTAATTATTGTTGATGGTGGCAAGGGGCAAATTGAAACAGCATTAGAGGTTAAAAAAGCGCTTAACTTACCTTTTTCGATAGCTGGTCTTGTTAAAACAAGTAAACATAGAACAAGCGCATTGATGGATGAAAATTTTAATGAATATTATCTTGATGATGAAAAGAAACTATTTTTGCTTTTAACAAGAATGCAAGATGAAGTGCATCGATACGCAATAACGACACATATCAAAAAGAGAAATAAAAGTGTGTTTAATAGTGTATTTGATGATGTTGATGGTATAGGTGAAAAGCGAAAAGAGCAATTAATTAAGGCTTTTCCTTCAATTAGTGAGTTAAAAAATGCCAAAATTGAAGAATTAGAGCAAATAATTCCTAAAGAAAGTGCTAAACTACTTTATGAAAAGGTTAGGAAATTGAATTAGAATGGATAATAACCAATTATTAGAATTATTTAAAAAAGAACAATATCAAGATATTGTTGAAGCTGAAATTGATTCTGGCGATTTTAATTCCCTCTTTTTAAAGATTAGAAGTTTGGATTTTCTTGGAAAATATAATTCAGCTTATAGAGAATACCGAATTAACGAAAGAACTTTATTAACAGGTAATTTTAAAGAAGCAGTGAAACTTTTTGTTTTAATTGCGGAGCACCTAAAACTTTCATATCGAGTGATTATAAATTATTTACAATTAATTTCGATGTATGAGTTTTTAAGTCCAGGAAATCGATATGACTTAGAGCGTTATATTGCTAGTTTTAAGAGCAAGAATAAAAATAAAATTTTTGTACCTCATATTTCAAATTGCATCGCAGCGCTTCAAAATCCTGACCCAAATATTGTTTTAACGTCTTTGATATTTATGAAAACTCATATTCCTAAAAACGAGCAAAAAATGTATGTTTTGCCTAGAATTCAAGATATTCTTAAATCAAGAAGAGAATTTGATTTAAATTATGCTTTGCTTTTTGAATCTCTTTATGAATTTAACGATGATAGCGTTTATTTTTTCTCAAGAAATGGTAAGTATTTTGCCTGTATTCCTAATGAACTTAAAGTTAAAAAAGAAGAATATCGTTTGACTTATGAAACAGAAATTGAATTTGCTTTATGTTATACAGCTCATGATGAAGGAATGATGGATTATCAAGTTGATTTATATCGTTCTGTAAGGCCTTTGCTTTTTCCTAACTATTTAACTACAAAAGTAGAACTTGCAAGCTTAGCCTATGCAATTTATGAGATTGCAACAAACTTTTATAGAATGAAGAAAGTAAGTCTAAGCAATTTTTATCTAAAAGGGGCAAATCGACGTTACATAAATTATTACAAAAAAATGATTGTTGATGCTTGTAGACAATGGCATTTAAACCATATAGAAAACGAAATTTAAATATATATTTAAACTTTCTTGACCTTAGGCTCTTTTAGAGGTTATTTCACTTTACTATAAGAAAGAAATTAATGTATAATTTTTCAGTATACGCGGAGGAAAAACAATGAATACAAAATTAACAAAAAAAGATACTTCAATATATGAAATTGAAGCAAAAGTAGAAAAGGAAGCTTGGAAAGAAGCACAAGAAAAAGCTTTAAAGAAACTTGCTCAAAAAGTTACTATTAAAGGCTTTAGACAAGGAAAAGCTCCTATTGAACTTGCAAAAGAAAGAATCAATCCAAGTGAATTAATAAATCAAGCAATTAATGAAGCATTACCAGAATTATATAATTCTGCTCTTCGTGAACATAAATTAGTGCCATATACACAACCAAAAGTTAATGTTACTGAACTTAATGATGATGGATTTACCGCTGTTTTTGAAGTTACAACTGCTCCAGAAGTAACTTTAGGTCAATATAAAGACATCAATGTACCTCTAGAAAAAAGAACAGCCACTGAAAAAGAAATTCAAGAAGAAATTGATCATGTTTTAGAAGATAATGCTGAACTTGTTATTAAAGATGGTGCTGCTGAAAAAGGCGATACAATTGTCTTTGATTTTAAAGGATATATCGATGGAAAAGAATTTGATGGCGGAAGTGCAAACAACTATTCATTAGTTCTTGGTTCAAATCAATTTATCCCTGGTTTTGAAGATCAATTAATCGGTGTTACTAGTGAAACTAAAAAAGACGTTATCGTCACCTTCCCAGAACAATACGTTAAAGAACTTGCTGGTAAAGAAGCTAAATTTGTTTGTATGATTCACGAAATCAAAACCAAACAAAGACCAGAACTTAATGATGAATTTGTTTCTACATTAAACATTAAGGATGTTAATAATGTTGAAGAATTTAAAGCTTATCAAGCAAAACAAGTTCAAAATAGATTAGATAACCAAGCTAGACAAGAACAATTCAACAAAGTTTTAGCTAAAATCATTGAAAATGCAAAATTTGAAATCGGTGCAGATGTAATTAATCAAGAAGTTAAAGCCATGAAAGAAAATACTATTAATCAAATTACAAGTAATGGTTTAACTTATGAACAATATAAAGAAATCACTGGTTTAAGCGATGAAAAGTTAGAAGAAAACTTTAAAGTTGAAGCAAGAAAGAGACTTGAACAATACCTTGTTTTCCAAAAGATTGCACAAGTTGAAAATTTAGTTGTTTCTAGACAAGAACTCGAAGATTATTACAATCAACTTGCTACCAACTATGGTATGAAAGTTGATGAAATCAAAAATATTTATAAAAACGATGAAGGAAGAGTCATTTCTACCTTAGTCGAAAACAAGATTGTTAGATTTATTAGCGCTAACAATATTCAAGAAACAAAATCTGATAAAAAAGTAGAAGAAGTTAAAGAAGAAAAACCAGCTGACAAGAAAGAAGAAAAACCAGCTGCTAAAAAACCAAGAGCAAAGAAAACAACTTCAACTACAACCAAAAAAACAACAAAAACTGAAAAGAAAGAAGTTAGCGAAGAAAATAAATAGTTAAATACCATAAAGGAGGTAATCGAAATTAATGAATTTTAACAATAGCGAAATATTTGAATTACCTTTAGTTATTACAAGAGGATATGTTGGCTATCCAGGCTCTCAAATCACTTTAGCTGTAGAACGTAAATTCTCAGTTGGAGCAGTTAGAGTTTCGACAACAGCTCATTCCTCATATTGTATTGTTGTATCTCAAAAAGATTTAGAAAAAGAAAACATTTCATCTTTTGAAGATATTTATTCAATAGGTGTACTTTCTCAAATATCTAATATTGAAAATACAAAAACTGGCTTAAGAGCTAAATTTGTTCATACTGATAGGGTCCAAATTGACTCTATCAGATTTGACAATGATACTTTTTATGCTACAGCAAGGATGTATCCTGATATTTTAGGAGACAATAAAGAAGAAGTCAGTTTAATAACTAACATTATTAAGAAAATACAAAGTGATGGATTTGAAAATTTCTTCAGAGGCAATGGTCAAGGGTTAAATGAGCAATTAGCCCATGGAATCAATGCCACTGAATTAAGTTATTTCTTAGCGAATCGTGTTTCTGTAGCTCCAAAAGCTAAGCAAGATTTGCTTGAGGCTAGCACAGTAAATAATCGTCTTTTAAAAGTTTTAGTTGCTTTGAATGAAATGAGTGAACTTAATGATATTGATCGCAAAATCATGCAAACAGTTCAACAAAACACTGATAAACAACAAAAAGAATATCTTTTACGTGAAAAAATTAGAGCTATTAAAAAAGAACTTGGAGAAGATCCAAGCAAAGATTCTACCTCAACAATAGAAAAACTTGAAAATAATCCATATCCAGAAGAAGTCAAAACTAAAATCAAGGATGAATTAAAACGTAAAGAAATGATGCCTCAAGGCTCTCTTGAAGCAAGTTTAATTCAAGATTATATTGATATAGTTTTTTCAATTCCATGGTTTGAGCAAACTGAGGATGATAACGATATTGATCATGCTAAAGCAGTTCTTGATGAAGATCATTATGGACTTGTCAAAGTTAAAGAAAGAATTATCGAATATCTTTGTGTTAAGAAATTTAAGGGTAACTTAAAAGCTCCTATTTTATGTTTTTATGGGCCACCAGGTTGTGGTAAAACCTCTTTATCACGTTCAATTGCAAGAGCATTAGGTAGAAAATTTATTAAATGTTCTTTAGGTGGCGTTAGTGATGAGGCAGAAATTAGAGGACATCGTAGAACTTATGTTGGCTCACGTCCTGGTAGAATCATCAATTCTTTAAGAAAGGTTAAAGTTAATAATCCAGTTTTCTTACTTGATGAAATTGATAAGTTAGGCCGTGATTCTTTTAAAGGCGATCCAAGTAGTGCTCTCCTTGAAGTATTAGATCCTGAGCAAAACAAGGAATTTGCCGATAACTACCTTGAAATTAGTTATGATTTAAGTAATGTTTTATTTATTTGTACTGCAAATAATATTGAAAACATTCCTGCTCCATTACTTGATAGATTAGAATTAATTCATGTTCCTAGCTACACAGCAATTGATAAACTTCATATTGCAACTGATTTTTTAATCAAAAAACAACTTGATACTAATGGATTAAAAGAAGGATCTATTACTTTTGATGATGAAAGTATTTACTACATTATCGATCGCTATACTAGAGAAGCTGGTGTTAGAGATTTAGAAAGAAATATTGCTAGTATCATTAGAAAAGTAATTGTTGAAAAAGTAAAAGAAGGATTAAACACCGATTTTAAGGTAAATATAACTATTAAAGATGTTATTAAATATCTTGGTGTTGAACCATTTGATTCAACAAGTAAAGAAAAAGGTAAACAAGTAGGTGTTGTTACTGGTTTAGCTTATACTGATTATGGCGGAGATATTTTAGCAATAGAAGTAAATTATTTTGCTGGCAAAGGCAGATTAGTTTTAACAGGAAAATTGGGCGATGTCATGAAAGAAAGTTGTGAAATCGCTTTAGACTATGTTAAAGCTAATGCTGAAAAATACGATATTGATCCTCAAATTTTTGATAAGATTGATATTCATGTTCACGTTCCAGAAGGTGCTATTCCAAAAGATGGACCTAGTGCTGGAGTTGCAATAACTTGTGCAATTATCAGTGCTTTAAGTAAAAAACCTGTAAGTGGTGATATCGCTATGACTGGGGAAGTTACTTTAAGAGGTAATGCTCTTCCAATCGGTGGATTAAGGGAAAAATCTTTAGCTGCTATGAGAAGTGGCATTAAAAAAATTATTATTCCAGATGGAAATAAGCATAACGTGAGCGAACTTCCAAAAGAAATTACAGAAAAACTTAAGATTGTCTATATGAAAAATGTAGATGATGCTGTAAAAGTTATTTTCAAATAAGATGGAAAACTATTATTTTAATAAAGCCAAATTTATTAAAAGCATTGTAGATGTAAAAGAAGCACCTGGGGAGTATAACTCCTCAGTGCTTTTTGTTGGAAAATCAAATGTTGGTAAGTCTAGTTTAATAAATGCGTTAACAAACTCCAAAAAACTAGCCTATACAAGTTCAAAACCAGGCCATACACGTGTTTTAAATTATTATTCCGTTGAAGATTATTTTTATTTGGTCGATTGTCCAGGATATGGCTTTTCAACCAAAAAAGACCTTGATTATACTTTTTATGGAAAGATGATTGAAGGTTACTTTAAAGACAATAAAAGTTTGAAACTTGTTGTATTTTTACTTGATTCAAGACATGAACCAACGGATGATGATTTAGATTTTTATAATTTTTTGCTTTCATATAAATATCGCTTTGTAATTTGCATGACCAAATGCGATAAATTAAATATGTCTATGAGATCAAAAATTTATAAAAATTTAAAAAATAAACTTAACTTTGAACCTGAAAAATATCCTCCTTTGTTAGTTTCAATAAACGATAAGAAGAGTATTTTAAGATTAAAAGAAATGATTGAAGGAGTTGTAAGGGAGGCAAATTAATATGGCACTTGAAAAAAAGTATGACTTTAAAAAAACTGAAGAAGGTAAATACGAAAACTGGAAATCAAAAGGCTATTTTAGAGCAGGAGATACCTCAAAAGTTCGTTTTTCAATGGTCATTCCTCCTCCAAATGTTACTGGAAAGCTCCATATTGGGCATTCTATTGATAATACTATTCAAGATATAACTTGTCGTTATAAAAAAGCAAAAGGTTTTGATGTTTTATATCTTCCAGGGGTTGATCATGCGGGGATTGCCACTCAAGCAAAAGTCGATGCAAAACTTAACGCAGAAGGAACTAATCGTTTTAAGATTGGTCGAGAAGCCTTTTTAAAGGAATGCTATGCTTGGAAAGATTCGTATAGCCACATTATTCATGAACAATGGGCTAAAATGGGCATAATGGTCGATTATTCTCGTGAAAGATTTACCCTTGATGAAGGATGTATTAAAGCGGTAAATAAAGTTTTTGTCGATTTATATAATGAAGGTCTTATTTATCGTGGTGAAAGGATTGTTAACTATGATCCTGTTATGAAAACTGCCTTAAGTAATATCGAAATTATTTATAAAGAAGACGAAGGGGAATTTTTCTATTTTAAATATCCTTTTACTGACGATAAAACCCGTTTTTTAACAATTGCAACTACACGTCCAGAAACTATGTTTGGTGATGTTTGTGTTGTTGTTAATCCAAAAGATAAACGTTATAAAGATATTATTGGTAAAACAGTTATAAATCCAGCAAATGGCGATCCTTTACCAGTTATTGGTGATGAATATGTTGATATTTCTTTTGGAACAGGTGCAATGAAATGTACACCAGCTCATGATCCTAATGACTTCATAATCGGTAAAAAGTATGGCTTTAAAGCTCCTGTTATTATGAATACCGATGGAACAATGACAAAAGAGTGTGGCAAATATTCTGGAATGAATCGTAATGAATGCCGTAAATTATTAGTTAAGCAAATTGAAGAAGATGGTAATTTAATTAAAATTGAACACATCAAACACCAAGTTGGACACTCAGAAAGAAGTGATGCTGTTGTTGAACCTATACTTTCTAAGCAATGGTTTATTAAGATGAAACCTCTTGCTGATAGGGTTTTAAAAAACCAAGCAAGTAGTGCTGATAAAGTCAATTTCTTCCCAAAACGTTTTGAAAAAGTCTTAAAACAATGGATGTCAAACTGTGATGATTGGTGCATTTCTAGACAATTATGGTGGGGCCACAGAATACCAGTTTACTACTCAAAAACTACTGATAAAATACTAGTTTCCGCCCAAAAACCTACTGATATGGAAAATTGGGTCCAAGATGAAGATGTTTTAGATACTTGGTTCTCTAGTGCTTTATGGCCATTTGAAACATTAGGATGGCCTGATGAAACCAGTGATTTAAAGAGATACTATCCTTTAGATTGTATGGTTACAGGATACGATATTATTTTCTTCTGGGTTGCTAGAATGGTCTTCCAAGGTTTACATTTTACCGATAAAGCACCATTTAAAGACGTAATTATTCATGGTATCGTTCGTGATTCTCAAGGAAGGAAGATGTCTAAATCTTTAGGAAATGGTGTTGATCCAATCGATGTTATAAATGAATATGGTGTCGATAGCTTAAGATACTTCTTAGCGACTACAGCATCTCCTGGCCAAGATATGCGTTTTAGCGAAGAAAAAGTTAAAGCTGCAAACAACTATTTAAATAAAATTTGGAATAGTGCACGTTTTATTTTAATGAATATTCCAGAAGATTATAAAAACCATGAACTTAAGGATATCGATAAAAAGAAACTATCATTAGTTGATAAATATATTCTTACTAAACTTGAAACTGTCGTTAAAAAGATAACTAAAGCAATGGATTCATATGAATATGGTATTGCAAGTAACTTATTATATAACTTCGTCTATGATGATTATTGCTCATTCTATCTTGAAATGAGTAAAGTAACCTTAAAAGACGAAAACACTTATAAAGATGGAACATATTTCACATTACTTTATACATTAAAAGCTATTTTAATGATGATTTATCCATTCTCACCATTTATAAGTGAAGAAATTTATCTAAATTTACCTGTTCATAAAGAATCAATTATGCTTGAAGACTACCCTGAATATAAAAAGGATTTAGTTTTTGCTTCATCAATTAAAAAAGTTGAAGCATTAAAGAGTGCAATTGAAGCTATTAGACAATACAAAGTTAATAATTCTTTAGCACCAAATGAAGCTTTAGATATTTCATTAAAAGCTAATTTCGACTTTACTCCTTTAAGTAAATATCTTGCTCGTTATTCATTTGCTAAATCTTTAAGTCTTATTAAAGAAGATAAACAAGGTGTTAGCAGTATTGTCTTACCTGATTTAACATTATTTATCGAAGATAGTGTTAATAAAGACGAACTTAAAGCTAAGTTAAATAAAGATTTGGAAAAAGTTGAAAGCGAACTTAAACGTAGCGAAGCAATGTTAAATAATGAAAAATTTATTAGCAAAGCTCCAAAACAAAAAGTTGAGTTAGAAAAAGCTAAATATGAGCAATATAAAACTCAATATAGCGAAATAAAAAAGAAATTAGAAAATTTATAAAAGTTTTTTTAAAAAAATTGAAATAACCTCCTTTATATTAGTGAAAGGAGGTTTTTAAATATGGAAAACAAGATTCCTTTATCTAAAAATGAATTAAGTTCCATTCGTTGTGGAGAAGCGATTACTTTATCGGCTGTTATGGCGGTTATGGCGATAGCTGTTGTTGCAGTTGCAATTTATAAACTTTTCTATACTGAAGATGGACTAATTCAACTCCCTGGCGGGTATAAATTCCAGTGGAAATAAGTGAAACATCTTCCTTAAATCTTTTACTTGATTATTAGCGAATAAAATGTATAATAATTAGCGTTGTAACCCCATTTTTGGTACAACCGCATTGAAAAGGTCCCTAAAATTCTTACGAATTACCTTAAAAGCGAGTAATTATTTTAAAAATCGGAGGCAAATTAGATGTACGCTATAATTTTAACTGGCGGTAAGCAACTTAAAGTTGAGGTTGGACAAAAAATCTATGTTGAAAAACTCAATGTAGAAGCCGGTACTGATTACACATTCACTGATGTACTTTTAATTAGTGACAAAAATGTTGTAACTGGTAACCCAACAATTAAAGGTGCTTCAGTTGTTGCAAAAGTTGAAAAGCAAGGTTTAGGCAAAAAGATCCATGTTTATAAGTACAAAGCAAAAACTACTTATCATAAACATATTGGACATAGACAACCATATACTTGCTTAACTATTACAAGTATTAATTCAAAGTAAATGATTAAAATCACTTTTTTAGAAAAAGACGATAAGGTTGTTGAAATCGAAGCTAGTGGGCATGCTTTATTTGCTGAAAAAGGTAAAGACATTGTCTGCAGCGCAGTTAGTGCAATATTGGTTGGAGGATGTAACGCTTTAACAAATCATCAAAATTATCAAATTATCATTGAAAGTGGTAAATTAATTATCGATACAAAGGATAATTTGAATGAAAACGATGAGATTGTTATGAGAACTATCTTGATTCAACTTATGACTATTGAAGAATCTTATAAATCTTATATCTCAATTTCTAAGAAAATATAGAAAGGAAGATGTTTATGTATTTAAGTTTTAAACTTGATTTACAATTATTCGCATCCCATAAAGGTGTCGGTAGTACTAAAAACGGTAGAGATTCTGCTGGTAGAAGACTCGGCGCAAAAAGAAGCGATGGTCAATTTTGTAAAGCAGGCATGATTATTTATAGACAACGTGGTACAAGAATCTATCCTGGTGTTAACACTAAAAAGGGTAGTGATGATACAATTTTTGCTACAAAAGCTGGTATTGTTAAATACGAAAGAGTTGGCAAAAATAGAAAACGTGTTAGCGTCTACGAAGTAGCTGCTTAATTATGAAAATGAAATCATCTGTTTCTTAACAGGTGATTTTCTTTTAAAGGGACAATTTTATGTTTATTGATAGAGCGATTATTGAAGTAAGAAGTGGAAAAGGCGGTAATGGACGCATTGCTTTTCGTCGTGAAAGAGGCGTTCCAAAAGGTGGACCAGCTGGTGGAAATGGCGGAAGAGGCGGTTCCGTTTATTTAAGATGCTCAAAAACAACAACCACTCTTGTAAATTATCGACATTCAAGAACATTTATCGCTCTTGATGGTGAAAATGGCGATATTAAAAATCAATATGGACACGCAGCCGAAGATATTTATATTGATTTACCTGTTGGCACGGTTGTCTTTTTAGAAGAAAATCACCAATTTATATGCGATTTAAAAGAAGTCGGTGAAACTTACCTTATTTGTAAAGGTGGAAGAGGCGGTAGAGGTAACTCTGCCTTTAAGAGTTCACGTAATAGATGTCCAAAAATTGCAGAAAATGGCTTACCAGGAGAAAAGAAAAGATTAATTTTAGAATTAAAACTTCTTGCTGATGTAGGTGTTATTGGTCTTCCAAATGCTGGCAAAAGCACTTTTATAAGCTGTGTTACTAATTGTAAAGCCGAAATTGGCGATTACGCTTTTACAACTATTGTTCCTAATTTAGGTGTTGCTAAAATTGGTGATGATAGTTTTGTTATTGCAGATATGCCTGGTTTAATCAAAGGTGCTCACTTAGGAAAAGGTCTTGGCTTAATGTTTTTACGTCATATCGAGAGATGCCGTGTTTTAGTTCACATGGTTGATATGTCAAGAGAAAATCCTTACCAAGATTATTTAGATATTAAGGATGAGCTTAATAATTATGGTATGCATCTTTTAGATCGTCCAGAAATTGTTGTTGCTTCAAAAATGGATGAAGAAGGTAGTGAAGAAAAGTTGAAAGAGTTTGAATCAAAACTCAATAAACCTGTTATTCCTATTTCATGCATTAGCGAAGAAAATCTTGATAAAGTTTTGTATAAATGTGTTGAACTTTTAAAAGATGCTCCAATCTGGCCAGTCTATAAAGAAGAAGATAAAGAAGAAGTCTTTAATCTTAATGATGAAGAAGATATTTTTGATATCGTTAAGCGCAAAGAAGGCTATTACGAGATAATTGGTGATAGAGTAATTAGAACTTATAACTTAATTAACATTTCAACTGATGAAGGAATGCTTAGACTTTTAACATATTTAAATAAAATTGGCGTTGACGAAAAGCTACATGAAATTGGAGCTAGAACTGGTGATACTGTCAAGATTGCTGATTTTGAATTTGAATATTACGAATAATTCCATATAAATTAATTTGTTTGATTATATAAAAGGGAAAGTTGTTGATATTAAAAACCAACAAATTTCTTTACTAACTGATTTAGGAATTTCCTTTGAAATTAACGTTTTAAATAGCGATTCTTTTGTTATTGAAAATATTTACACAGTATTTACATTTATTTTTCATAATGAGGAAAGTATTTCTTTATATGGCTTTTTAAATAAACTTGATAAATTTGTTTTTACTGAACTTATAAAAATAAGTGGAATAGGACCGAAAACTGCTCTTAATATTATCCGTAAACTATCAAGTGTTGGTTTAGTTTCGCTTATAAGAAACAAGGATTTAAGCGCTTTGCAGAAAATAAGTAGTATTGGTACAAAGGCTGATCGAATTTATTATGAACTTAAAAATAAAGTAATTAACATTCAAGGTTTAAATTATAAATATCATGATGTGTTCAATGCTTTGGTCAATTTAAATTATTCTCCTCAAAAAGTCTTAGCCGTTTTAGATGCTTTGCCTGATGGATTAGAAAATAGCGAGGCAATGAAAGAAGCAATTTTGAGGTTGAAATATGAATAGTGAACTTTTATCAATTACTAGACCAAAATCTTTTGAGGATTATTTTGGTCAAACTCAAATTGTAAACGAGCTTAAAGTTTATATTTATAGTGCAAAGAAGCAGAAGACCTGTCTTAATCATATTTTGCTAATTGGTCCTAGTGGCATGGGCAAAACTAGTTTAGCCTACGTTTTATCAACTGAGATGAACACTAAAATTCGAGTTATTAATGCACCAATGATTGCAACTATTCAAGATTTAGTGGAAATATTAGCTTCTATAAAAGAAAATGAGATATTTTTTATAGATGAAATTCATCGTTTAGATAAAAAACTTGAAGAAATTCTTTATTCAGTTATGGATGATTATATCATTAATTTAACTTATAAAAGTGAAGAAAAAACTAAAGTTATTAGTATAAAATTACCAAAGTTTACATTAATAGGAGCTACAACTTTAGAAGGATATTTGTCGGTTCCTTTAAGAGATCGATTTGCTATTAAGTTTCATTTTGAGCCATATAATGAAAACGATTTAAAACATATTTTGTTATGTAATGCAGTAAAATTTAATGTAAATTTTGAAGATGAAGAAGCACCTTTATTTTTTGTTAAAAGAGTTAAAAATAATCCTCGAATACTGAATAATCTATTAAAAAGATTATCTGATTATTGTTTATATTTAGACAAAAAGTCCGCAAATCTCAAGTTATTAAAAGATTTTTTCTCTTTTATCAAGATTGATGAATATGGCCTTACAATGTTTGATCAAAAGATTATTAAGACCCTTTATGAAGTTTTTCAAAGTGAACCTGTTAGCCTTGAATCGCTTGCTAGTGTACTTAATGAAAACGTAATTAATCTCAAAGAAAATTACGAGCCATACTTAGTGACTATTGGACTAGTAGCTAGAACTAGAAGAGGTCGAATGCTAACTAAAAAAGGTCAAGAATTTTATTTTAAATACATTCGCTAAAATCCCTAAAAATTATGAAATTTTGCATTTATTTTTAATTGAAAAATGTTTTTGTGTTTTATGGGGTTATGTAGTAATATTATCAAGTACATTTATAAATGTAATTTATAAATACGAGGTATATTATGAAAAGATTAATCGGATATTTATCAATTTCAGCCGCCATGCTTACAGGAGTATTAGTAGCAGTTGTTCCTTCTATTCTTTCTGTTAATGGTGATGGTGATTTCTCAACTTCAAATCGCTTTGTTTTCAAGATTTCTCCAAGAAGAACATCAGCTGATTTTTCTGATGGAACTAATAATGGTGATTTGGATTTTGATGAGACAGGTGAAACACCTCTTGAAGAAGTAACTGATACATTTAAAGATAGACTTTCTGTAGCTGGTATTTCAAGTTATGAACTTGAGAGCTATTCAGACAATACTTTTTCATTAACTTTTAAAGATACTACACAAACTTATGATGATATTTTATCTTATTTAACCTTTTCTAATTCTTTTATGTTTAAAAATGCTGACGAAGAATATAACTTAGGTTTTTCGGCAGAAGATGTTTATAACGATAATACCTCAACTGCAAGCAACCAACTTTTTGTTGAAGGCAGTGCAAGTGTCCAATATCGTGACAATTATCCTTATGTTGTTGTTCAACTTGCAAATCCAGATCAATTTAAAACTATGTTAGATGGTATTACCTCATCCAATGATGAAAGTGGATCTGATAATGCTGATACTGGTTCTGGAACAGATACAGGTTCTAGTGGTGATACTGGAAGTGATTCTGGTTCAACTGGAGATACTGGAACAGTTTCAGAAGCACACAATTTTTTCAATAAAAATGGTGTTTTAAAATCAAATACAACAACAGATACCGGAACAAGCGAAGGCGGATCTGAAGATACTGCAACTAAAATCGATCCTAAAAATGCTATCTTTGTTGTCAATAACTGGTTAAATGGTTTAAACTTACAATCTTTATTAGATAACGAAAACGGAAATATTACTGATTCTAACTTCCATGATTATGTCATAACTTATTTTGACACAACTAATCCATCAAGTTTTATTTGGGATTATGATTCTTCTTTAAGTGAAGATGATCAAGCTGCTCAAACTTATGAATATATTTATTTCTCTAATTATAATTTAGGTGCAATTAATGGAGATACTGGCTTAGATGTAACAACAAGTTATCAAACTTATAATACTGTCGAAGCAGATGAAAGATTAGCTTACAAAAAAGCAACTTTACTTGCCGGCAAGTTTAATTCAACTGATTTGAAATATGATGTTACTTTAATTAATCAATCACAAGTTGATAATAATGAAAATATTGTTTCACCATTTATTGAATACATTAAAAGAGCAGGAATGGTACAATTCTCAACTGTTTTGATTTGTACAATTATTGCAGTTGTTATTGTTTCTTTATTTGTCTTATTAAATTATGGTCTTCCTGGCTTATTAGGTTTAATTGTAAGCGGAGCAAATGTTGTTGGTTCTTTATATTTATTCAATTTCTTAGGAAACGAATTCAATATTGGTACAATTTTAGGCTTATTTGCAGTTGCTGCATTATCAATTTTAGGTGTAACTATTTGGCTACATCGTACTAAAGAAGATATTTATCTTGGTAAGAATCTTAAAAAAGCATATCAAGATGCAAACAAGAAGACTTTATTTAATTTATTAGATTTTACTGTTGTTGGAGCAATTATTGGTCTTGTAACCTATTTGATTCCTAATTCTTATGTTTCATCATTTGGTGGAGTTTTATTAATTGGAGTATTAATGAGTATTATTACCATCGGAATTGTCTTTAGAGCAGTTAGCTGGTTATTATATAATTCTCAAGTTGCTCAAAACCACATTAAATTATTTGGTGTTGAAAGAAAACTTATTCCTGATTTGTCAAAAGGCGAAAAACCAACTTATTTTGATGCATTCAAAAGAAGAAGTTCAAACAGAACCTTTAAAGTTACAAGTATTATTGCTGGTTTACTTTTAGTTGCTAGCATTGTTGGAATTACTACATTCCAAGTTTTAAATGGAAATGTTTATAATTCTCCAAGCAATGAAGCTAATTCAAAAGTAGTTGTTTATAGACTTGTTAGAAACGCAAATGATAATTTTAATACCGATAATGTTGAAATCGGAATTCAAAATGCTTTTGGAGAGATTTACTCTGATAGCGCACATGAAAACCAAGTATTTGGAGATTCATTAGACGTTAACTCATTCTATTATGAATATGTTAGTGGCGAAACAACTCCAGTTACTAATAGAGAATATTACTTTGTTGTTGATTTAGGCGAAGTTATTGATGTCGAAAATGTAAACCAAGAAACCTATTACTTTTATAATGGTCAAGTCAATCAAGAAGGTAGTTTAACAGATACAATTACAGCCGCAATTCAATCAAACATTGATGCTAACTACACAATTACTGTAAGCCATTCTTATGATTACAATGATGATTTAATCAATATGTGGTCTTCAATTGCTACAGCAATTGCAGTTGCAGGAATCTTCCTATATTTCTTATTAAGATTTGGCCCATCAAAAGCTTTAACTGGACTTTTAATTGGAAGTGCAAGTCTTGTTTCAATCGTTGGTATTTTCTCACTTATTAGAGGACCATTCCCAAGTGAAATATCATTAGGTTTGTTGTTACTATCTTTAGTTACTTATTTAATTTTTGATGTATTCTTCGTTAATGAAAGATTAACTTTCCTTGAAAATAAACATGAACTTAAAGAACTTGGTGCAAGAGAAGAAAGATATGATTATGCTGGAAATTCAATTTACAATTACATTGTAGTTAATGCAATGTTTGTTGCTTTCATTGTCCTTTCATTCTTCTTTACCCCAGCCTTTGATCGTAACACTTTATTATTCATTTTAGTTGGCTTATTCCTTATTATTATCTTTATTAAAGCAATGGAACTTCCAATTCAAATTGCCTTTACAAAAGTCTTTGATAAAATCGGTGATAGATTTTCTGAAAACAGAATTAAAGCTAGAGCAAGTAAAAAAGGCAAAAAAGTTGACTTTGATGATGGACCTCAAGAAGCTATCTTTATCGATATTAACGATTAAGAAAGTTCTTAGGTATGATTAATTTATTTTTAGAAAAATTATTAGAATTTTATAATTTAGATTACGACACATTAATTGAAGAAAACGAAAAAACTTTAAATGATCTTCCTCAAAAAGAAATCTTTAAAGATGGTTCAAAAATAGCTTCTTATATTAGAGAAGCTATTTTGTCTAATAAGAAAATTTTAATTTATGGCGATTATGATTGTGATGGGATTATGTCCACCTCAATTTTAATGCTATCTTTATCAACTGAAGAATATAAACCTGGATATTACATTCCTAGTAGAGAGTTTGATGGCTATGGCTTAACAAAAGGCAATGTAGATCGTTTTTATAAACTTGGTTATCAAGTAATAATTTGCGTTGATAATGGGATTACATTAAATGAAACTATAGATTACGCTAGTTCATTAGGTATAGAGGTGATTGTTTTAGATCACCACAAATTAGGACCTATAATTCCAAACGCTAAATATATAATGCATCCAGAATATGATCATTTTGGTAAATACAATATTAGTGCTGGAGTAGTTTCATTTTATTTTTCTTTATTTTATTTGAATCGTTTTGATGATTATTTATTTTCACTATGTGCTTTATCGACTTTAAGTGACTCTATGCCTTTATTGTCTTATAATCGCTTAATCGTCAAAGAAGCGTTAAATTTAATTAACAAAAACCATTACGAAGAAATTTTTACTTTGCTAAGTGATCAAAATAAAGAGATAAATGAAGATGATCTGAATATGCAAGTTATCCCTAAGATAAATGCTATTTGTAGATTATTAAATGATAATTCTCGTTTTAATATTGTGAAGTATTTTATCTCTAAAGACAGAGAAACAATTTTAAAATCATCTTCTTGGATTAATTCGATTAATGAACGAAGAAAAGAGTTAGTCAACTCCGTTAACCTTAACGAAGAAAACAACAATTCTAACGCTTTAATTTATATCAATAAAGAGAATGAAGGTATTGGAGGATTAATCGCTAATAAACTTTTAAATAGATATAACAAAGTTACTTTTGTTCTCTCAAAAAGCGAAAGCGATAAAAACATTTATAAAGGTAGTGCCCGTTCTAAAAAAGGATTTGATATAGCTAAATTTATGGCAAGTAATGCAGATTTGTTTTTGGCTTATGGCGGGCATGAAAATGCTGGAGGTTTTTCAATTTTAAAAGATAAATATTTAGATCTTAAAAACGTTTTAGAGAAGGAGACTAAAGATATTTCTTTTGAAGAAGATAAAAATTACATCGAAATCGCATTAAACGAATTAAATTTAAAAAATTATGATATTTATCGACAATTTGCGCCTTTTGGAGAAGGACATATTAAGCCAAGATTTAAAATTAGTAGGCTTAATATCAATGATTTAAAAAATTTCATTTATAATAAACATATACTTTATAGAGTAAATGAAGAGACAAGTATTTTAATATTTAACTTTGATAGAGAAATATTAGAAGCTTCTTTTATCGACGTTTTCGGATACATTAGTTTAAATACTTTTAGAAATATTAAAAGTGTTCAACTAATTGTTGATGAATATGAGCTAATCTACTAGGAGGCTTGATATGGATGAATTAAAAAGAGAAGGGGCAGAAATAGTTCAAGATAACAAAAACGGTTCCCCAGTAGTCTTACAAAATGGTGGTTACACCATGCATACTTTCGAAGACGTAAAAGAAATTTATTATGCTTATATTCATGATGAAAAAGATCGAAAGATGATAGAAGATGCTTATAATTACGTAAAGGTTAAGCATGATGGAATTTTTAGAAAAAGTGGTGAGCCATATCTACAGCACTTAATTGAAGTTGCCTATATTGTAGCCTCTCTTCAAGGTGGACCAACAACTATTGCTGCAGCGTTTTTGCATGATGTTGTAGAAGATACCGATACAACAGTTGAGGATATCAAAAAGAAGTTTGGGGAAGACTGCGCAAGAATTGTAGATGCTTTAACTAAAATTCAACGTTTAAAATTATCACATCGTACGGAAGAAGAATTTGCTGCTGAAGACCATAAAAAGATTTTTTTAGGCATGGCAAAAGATGTTCGTGTTATTATCATAAAACTGGCTGATAGACTTCATAATATGCGAACAGTTAAGGCTTTAAAGCCTGAAAGACAGCACGCTTTAGCTAAAGAAACTCTTGAAGTATTTGCTCCAATTGCTCATCGTTTAGGTATTTATAGAGTCGAAAGTCAACTTGAAGATTTATCTCTTGAGGTTGAAAGACCTGTTGAATATCATGCAATTGCAGAAGAACTGGATGAAAAGGTTAAAAATAGAACTAGATCTTTAAATAACTTAAAGAAGAAAATTGCGGATATTTTAATCGAGCAAAAAATCAAATTTGAAATTGAATCTAGAATCAAATCAATATATTCAATTTATAAAAAGATGTATTTAAAAGGTCATACCTTTGATGAAATTTATGATTTTTTAGCGATTAGAATTATTACTGAAACTGAATTAAATTGTTATGAAATATTAGGTTTGATTCACGCTAACTTTAAACCTATTCCTGGTAGGTTTAAAGACTATATAGCGATGCCAAAGCCAAATATGTATCAATCTTTACATACATCAATTATTGCTGGCGATGGTAATGTTTTCGAAGTTCAAATCAGAACTAAAGAAATGGATGAAATAGCTGAAACTGGTGTTGCTGCGCACTGGAGATATAAAGAAGGTTCTCATTATAGTCCTAAACAAGAACAACACGAAATTGAAGAAAAACTACATTGGTTTAGAGATTTCTTACATTTAAATAGTGAAACTCAAGATAAGAACGCAACTGAGTATATGGAATCTTTAAGTAAAGACATCTTTGAAGCAAACGTATATGTTTTTACACCAAAAGGAAAAGTTGTAGATTTACCAAACGGTTCAACTCCGCTTGATCTTGCTTATAAGATTCATACTAAGGTTGGTGATATGGCAGTAGGGGCACTTGTTAATAACAACTTAGTACCATTAAACACAATCTTGAAAACGGGAGATGTTGTTGAAATTAGAACATCAAAAACCGCTAGCGGACCTAACGAGAGCTGGTTAAATATTGTCAAAACAGCCAGTGCAAAATCACACATTAAAAAATTCTTACAAAAGAAGAATGCGTCATTTTTAAGAGATGATAAAATTCGTCAAGGAAAACAAGTTTGCGAAGACTTTTTCAAAGATAGAGGCATTGATGAAAAAGAAATGATGAACTTATTAAATACTGAAAAAGTACTAAAAAACTACCAAGTATCTACCATTGATGATTTATTTATATTAATTTGCGCTCATAATCCTAACCCTGGCCAGATTGCAGATTTCTTGGGCATTAAGAAAAAAGAGGATGGTCAAAACAAGTTATTTAAGAAAGAAAACTTTGATGATGATAATTGTCCAGTCACTGTTGATGGTCAAACTGGATTTAAAATTACACTTGGAAATTGCTGTACTCCAATTCCAGGCGATAGTATTGTAGGTTATGTTACAAAAGGTAAAGGAATAACTGTTCATAGAATTAATTGTCCTAACGTTGCAGGACTTACTAGTAGATTAATTTCTGTTCACTGGAAGGAAGATTTAGGTATTAAGTCTTACCCGGTTGACATTGTTATCGAATGTGTAGATCGTCAAAATTTAGTCGCTGATATTTTAAATATATTCAATTCAAACAAGATAAAATGCACTGAATTATCAGCAAAATTTCATCCAGATTCAAATCAAACAAGCGTATATGCACAAATTTATGTAAGCGATGCTAACGTTTTAAGTCATGTAGAAGATATTTTGAAAAGTACAAAAGACGTTTACGATGTAAAGCGAGTTATACATTAGTGATAGTCTAACTTGCTAGAAGGATTAATAATTATTTATAATTATTAGGAATACGAGGTTTAATATGTTTAATGTTGTAAAAGGAACACACGATGTAATAAAAGAGGAAGCTCTTAAATATTCATATATTGAAGAAACTCTAACAAATATCGCTGTTAACTACGGTTACCAAGAATTTAGAACACCAATTATCGAAAATAGTGAATTGTTCACAAGAAGCGTTGGTGATAGTAGCGATATTGTTAGAAAAGAAATGTACACTTTTGAAGATAAAGGCGGAAGAAGTATAACTCTACGCCCTGAAATGACAGCAGGCATTGTTAGAAGTATGGTAAATGCAAAATTATTTGCTAACCAGGACTTTCCTGTTAAAGCTTTTTATTGCGGACCTAATTTTAGATACGAAAGACCTCAACAAGGAAGATACCGTCAATTTAATCAATTTGGCGTTGAATGTGCTGGGGTAAGTACAGTTGAAAGAGATGTTGAAACCATTGTTTTAGGTTATCACATGCTTTCTTTTTTAAGATTTAAAAATTTAAAGTTACTTATTAATACATTAGGTGATGAAGAAACAAGAGAAAATTACAAAAAAGCTCTTAGAGAATATTTTGGTGCACACATTGATGAAATGTGCAACGATTGTAAAGAACGTTATAAATTAAATATTCTTAGGATATTAGATTGCAAAGATCCAGACGATCGACCAATTATTGATAAAGCACCTAAAATTACAGATTATTTATCAGATGCTGCAAGAGAACGTTTTGAAAAAATCAAAAAATATTTGACTGATTTAGAAATTCCTTTTGAAGTCGACGATGAGTTAGTCAGAGGTCTTGATTATTACACTGGTGTTGTTTTTGAATTTCACTACACATCAGTAAATGGTAATAATTATGGTGCTATTGGAGCTGGCGGACACTATGGACATTTAATCGGTGAAATTGGTGGTCCTGATATTGAAGGTGTCGGCTTTGCATTAGGTATTGAAAGACTTGCAAAAATTATGGAAGAAGACGGCTTATTCCCAGAATTATCAAACGGAATTGACATCTATATCATGCCAATAGGGGAAAAAGCAGTTGAAAAAGCTGTATCTCTTGCTCTTGATTTAAGAATTGGTTTCTTTAGTACTGAAGTTTGTTACGAGAAAAAGTCGATGGGAGCTTTATTCAAAAAAGCAGAGAGAAAAAATGCAAAATATGCTGTTATTATTGGTGATGATGAACTCAAAGATGAAACAGTAAACGTTAAAAATATGAATACTAAAGAACAAGTTAATATTCCTATGAACGATTTAATGGATTATTTAATCAGTGAGTTTGATAAAGAGCACCAACATTCTGATTCACATTGTTGTTGCTGCGAAGGTGATGATTGTGAATGTGATGGCGATTGTGATTGTGATTGCGATTGCGACAATGAGGAAGGACATTGCTGCCATCATAATGATTGTAATAAAGCATAGAAAGGTATACTTATGGAGAGCGTTGAAGAAAGATTTAATAGAACTGACTATTGTGGAAATTTAAGACTTAAAGATGTTGGAAGAAAAGTTTCCTTATTGGGTTGGGTTTCCAAAAAACGTAACCTTGGAAGCTTACTTTTTATCGACCTTAGAGATAGAGAAGGATATATTCAAATTTGCGTAAAAACTGATGAAATTCGATTACCTGATATTAGAAACGAATATATTTTAGAGGTCGAAGGTATTGTTTCTAAAAAAGATGTTCCTAATAAAAATTTGCCTACTGGTGAAGTTGAAGTTGTTGCAAGCAAAATCAAAGTCATTAATACAGCTTTACAACCTCCAATCTCAACACAAGAAGTGACGGATGCTAATGAAGATATTCGCTTAAAATACCGCTATCTTGACTTAAGACGTAATTGCATGCAAAAGCGTTTTAAAATCAGAGCAAACATTGTTAAAGCGACTCACAATTATTTAGATTCTCACGATTTTATTGAAATTGAAACACCATATCTTTCTCCATCAACTCCTGAAGGTGCAAGAGACTACTTGGTTCCAAGTAGAGTTCATAAAGGCTGTTTTTATGCTTTGCCTCAATCTCCACAACTTTATAAGCAGATGCTTATGGTTTCTGGATTTGAAAGATATTATCAAATTGCACGTTGCTTTAGAGATGAAGATTTAAGAGCTGATAGACAACCTGATTTTACTCAAATAGATGTTGAGACAAGTTTCCTTAATCAAGATCAAATATTGGAATTAGGAGAAGGACTTGTTTCAAAGATTTTTAAAGATGTTTTAAACTATGATGTAAAACTTCCTTTAAGAAGAATGGACTACCTTGAAGCAGTTAATAAATACGGTTCTGATAAACCAGATACACGTTTTAGTATGTATCTAGTAGATATTAAGTACATTCTTAGTAGGTCTGAGTTTAAATTATACCAAGAAAATAAATACACAAAGGCTATTAAGGTCGAAGGTTTTGCTGAACATCTTTCAAGAAAAAAACAAGATGCTATAAACTTAATTGCTCCTAAATTTAACATGAAGCAATTTGCTTATTTGAAGTATGCTAACGGCGAATTAGAAGGAAGCATTGCTAAATTTATTTCTTCTGAATTAAAAGAAGAATTAATCAAAGCCATGGAGTTAAATAACGGCGACGCATTAATTATTGCTACTGGAAACATTTTAAGAGATATTAATTTTGGTTTAGGTGCTGTAAGAACCCAACTTGCTAAAGAACTCAATTTAATTAAACCTAATACATATGATTTATTATGGGTAGTACATTTCCCATTATTTGAAAAAAGTGAAGAAACTGGTGAAATCACACCATGTCATCACCCATTTACAAGACCATGTGACGAAGATATCGATAAGTTATTTACCGAACCATATAACGTTTATTCATATGCCTACGATATTGTTATCAATGGTTATGAGGCAGGTGGTGGTTCTTTAAGAATTTATGATCAAAAAGTTCAAGAAATGATTTTCAAAGTTTTAGGATTCACTGAAGAAGATATTCAAAGAAAATTCGGCTTCTTTGTTGAATCATTAAAATATGGAACCCCTCCACATGGTGGATTTGCTCTTGGACTTGATAGATTGGCAATGATTTTAAGTGGAACTGATAATATCCGTGATGTTATTGCTTTCCCTAAAAATTTAGCTGCAGTTGACCCTGTAAGTAATGCTCCTTATGAAGTTGATAAGGAACAATTAGATAAATTAGGTATTGAAGTTGTTAAGGAGAAAGACAATGGCTAAAAAACTGAATAATTTTAAAAACATTGATGATTTATCAATTGCTGCTATTAGAGCAACATGTATTGACGGAATCAACAAAGCAAAAAGCGGACACCCAGGAATGTGTATTAGTGCCGCACCAATTGTTTATACATTATTTAAGGATTTTTTAGTCGCTAATCCTTATCAATCCAAATGGATTAATCGTGATCGTTTTGTAATGAGCTGTGGACATGGAAGCATGCTTTATTACACAATTTTACATTTAGCTGGCTATAACATTAAAATTGACGATTTAAAATCATTTAGACAACTTGATTCTTTAACTCCAGGTCATCCAGAATTTGGTTTAACTGATGGAATTGATGCTGGAAGTGGTCCATTAGGTCAAGGAATTGCTCAAGCAGTTGGTATGGCCATGGCAGAAACTAAACTCCAAGCTATGTATGGTAAAAAAGTTTATGATCATTATACCTACTGTCTTTGTGGAGATGGATGCTTAGAAGAAGGCATTTCTCAAGAAGCAATCTCTTTTGCAGGGCTAAATAAACTCAATAAATTAATTCTTTTATATGATAAAAACGATGTTACTTTAGATGGACCATTAGCTCAATCTAGTGATGAAGATGTTATCAATAGATTCTTAGCTTGCCACTGGAATGTAGTTTATTGTAGAAAAGGCAATTCTTATAAGAAGATTAAAAAAGCTATTGCTTTTGCTAAAAAGAATAAAAATGCACCTACAGTTGTAATCTTTAAGACTATTATTGGTTTAGGGAGCAAAAATCAAGGAACTAGCAAGGTACATGGTTCTCCTTTAGGTGAAGAGGATGGCAATAATACAAAATTATCATATGGTTATACATATCCTCCATTTGAAATTCCAACACAGGTTTACGATAACTTCAAAAATACATTTATTAAACGTGGTGAAGAAGCATATGGTATTTATCAAAGTGAATTAGCTAAATTTCAAAGAACAAATCCAGCTAAGTTTAAAGAAATTATGATGCTTAGCACAAACAATGTTTCAGCTTACGTTAAAAATATTCCATTACCAGAAAATATTTTAAAGAAGAATTCAACTAGAAACATCTCAGGTGAAGTATTGAATTTATTCTCTAAATTATTACCAAATACTTTTGGCGGTTCGGCTGATGTTGCTGGAAGCGTGAAAACAGCTTTAAAAGGTGAAACTGATTGGAACGCTAAAAATAGAAATGGTAAAAATATTAATTGGGGCATTAGAGAATTCTTTATGTCGAGTGCCTCAAATGGAATTTTGCTCCATGGTGGTTTAAGACCATACGTTGGTTCATTTATGGTTTTCTCTGATTATTGCAAAGCAGCAATAAGAATGAGTGCACTTGAAAAATTACCTACAATCTATTTATTTAGTCATGATTCTATTGCAGTTGGCGAAGACGGACCAACCCATCAACCTATTGAACAACTTGCGATGTTGCGTTCAATTCCAAATGTTAATGTCTTTAGACCTGCCGACGCTAGAGAAGTTTTTGCTTCTTATCAATTAGCTTTTGAATCAACAACAACCCCATCAGCAATTGTTTTATCAAGACAAGATTTACCTTTACTTGAAAACAGCAGTGTTGAAGGAGCTAAAAAAGGTGGTTATATCGTCGCAAAAGAATCTAAAGCAAATCTTAACTTTACATTGATAGCAAGCGGAAGTGAAGTCAGTTTAGCTATTGAAGTAAAGAAAATTCTTGAAGATAAGGGCTATAGCATTAGAGTTGTTTCAATGCCTTCTACAGAATTATTTGATGCTCAAGATAAAGCTTATCAATTTAAAGTTTTAGGTGATCGCTATGATAGACGTGCTTTTATTGAAATGGCTTCACCATTTGGCTTACATAAATATGCTAAAAATGTCTTCGGTATCAACGAATTTGGTTTAAGCGCTAAAGCTGAAGAAGTTATTGAAAGATATGGCTTTACAGCCAGTAAGATTGCTTCTCAAGTAGAGCAATTAATGTTTTAAAGGAGGGCTAAACGATGACTAGATATGTTTATTTAAACAATATTCGTAAATCCACAGTACGTTTAGGTATTTCAACTAAAGTATTTACTTTTATAGCAAATAAAGCTTTAAAAAACGTTAACGGAATTTTACTTGAAGACGATGATAGTGATGTTTCAATTGGCTTAAAAAATAACGTTGTAGTTTTCAAAATCAATGCTTGCATTTTAAAAGGCGCTAATAAAGAACAAATTAAAAGCCAAATTAACGAATACATTACTAACACTATGAACTTTATTTGTGATTCAATGCCATTTGAAATCACAATTAAACTTACCGAAAAGAAAGAAAAAGAAGATGGAAAATGAAATTGAAATAACACGTAATAAAGCTCAAGAATTAATTGTTCAATTGATGTACTCTTTCTTGATCCTTGAAGAAACAAAAGTACCAATTAATTTTCAGGAATCAGTTCAAGAAGCTTGTAAAATGCCTTACGAGGATTGTGATATTTATATTAAAGAAGTCTTAATTAAGTCATTAAAAAATCAAGAAATCATAACTGATTACATTTCTAAGTTTTTAATTAATTGGAATTTCTCAAGATTAAATACAACTATACAAGCAATTCTTATTACCTCAGTTGCTGAATATTTTATTGAAGACTTAGATACTGATAAAGCTGTTATTATTAATAATGCAGTTAAGTTTGCTAAAAAGTTTGGCGATGGTGGCGAAAAAGATTACAAATTTGTTAATGCAATTTTGGACAAGTGTTTAAATGGAAAAGGAACAAGTTTATTACTCAATTAGTCAAATAAACGAATATATTAAGGCTTTATTTGATAATACAGTTACTTTAAAGAATATCTATTTAAAAGGCGAAATCTCAAATTATAAAGGCAGAAATAAGTCAGGACACATTTATTTCACTTTAAAAGATGAGAAGTGTTCAATAAACGCTGTCTTATTTAAATATGATACTTTTTCTTTAAATTTTGAGCCAAAAAACGGTGATGAAGTATTGGTGTGCGGCTCAATTAGTTCTTATCCACCAAGTGGTACTTATCAAATAATATGCAAAAATATTTCTCTTTTTGGAGTAGGAGATTCTTATTTAAAAAAAGAATTATTAAAGAAGAAACTATTCCAAGAGGGAATTTTTAATATAGAGCATAAAAAGAAGATACCTTCCTACCCTAAAAATATTGGAATTATAACTGGCAAAAATAGTGCTGCAGCATTAGACTTTGAATTTAATTTAAAAAGACGTTTCCCTTTAGTTGAAGTTACAATCATTCCTTCTCTTGTCCAAGGCGAAAATGCTGTTGATGACTTAATTAAAAATCTCAATGCTGCCGATAATAAATATGATCTTTTGATAATTGGACGCGGCGGAGGTGCTAGTGAAGATTTGAGTGCGTTTGACGATGAAAGACTTGTAAGATGTATTTATGACCTAAATTCACCAATAATTAGTGCTGTCGGACATGAAATAAATCAAACTTTGTGTGATTTAGTTGCCGATAAATTTGCTTCTACACCAACAGGAGCTGCCGAAATAGCCGTACCAAATATTGAAGATATTTTATATGACTTAACGCAAATTAAAAGTTACTTAGACAGCTTAATAACTGGTAAAATATCGACTTTAGAAAATAAGCTTTTGAAAATTAAAAGTCTCAAATATTTCCAAAACATGGAATCAATCTATGATAGTTATAACGACAAGCTTATATCGTTAAAGCAATTATTAAATGTGAAAATCGAAAATTTGTTATCAAAAGTTGAAAAAAGACTTGATTATCAAAAAAGAAGCTTAGAACTTTTAAATCCGAATAATATATTAAAAAAAGGATATTCTATAGTAACAAATCAAAAAGGAGAAGTTGTTAATTCCGTATCTCAAGTTAATGATGATGATTTGCTTAGTATCAAATTAAGCAATGGTAAAGTAATAAGCAAAGTTGTTTCAAAGGAGGATGAGTATGCCAAATAAAGAAAAAACTTTTGAAGAAAAGATGAATAAATTGGAAGATATTGTCCACAAAATAGACAATAGTGAAGCGAGCTTAGATGAAAGTTTAAAACTTTATTTTGAAGGAACTGAACTTATTAAAGATTTGGAAAAAACTATTAATGATGCTAAAGAAAAAATAAAAGAAAGTAAAAATAGTTAGAAATTAGTAGTTTATTAGTAGTTAATTAGTATATATATGGCAAAAGTTATTGTTCATATAGACTTAAATCAATTCTTTGTAAGATGCGAAGAAATTAAAAACCCAACCTTAATTGGAAAGCCTGTTGCTGTAGGAGGCGATGGAAGAAAAGGTATTGTTTCAACTTGCTCTTACGAAGCAAGGAGTTATGGTATTCATTCTGGTATGCCTACATTTCAAGCTAAAATGCTTTGCAAGAATCTAATTCTTTTGCCAGGTGATTATAGGTTTTATGAACTAATGTCTAAAGAATTTATTTCTTATATTAGACGTTACACAAGAAAAATAGAGCAAATGTCAGTTGATGAATGTTTTTGTGATTTTACTGATGTTTTTAAGAATCAAAACATTAATAACCCAGAATTATATTTAAAAAAGTTACAAGACGGCTTATTCAAGACAACAAAATTGAAATGTTCAATTGGTGTTGCGCCAACTAAATTTTTGGCCAAAATGGGTTCAGATTATAAAAAGCCTATGGGTATAACAATTATTCGAAAAAAAGATATAAAAGATATCTTATTTCCTTTGCCAGTAAAAGATTTATTTGGCATTGGGAAGAAAACCTATCCAAAAATTGAAAGAGCAGGATATAAGACCATTGGTGACTTGTATTACGGAATTAAAAACAACGATGAAGCTTTAAGTAATTTTTTTGGTTCTTATAAACAAGATTTGATTGATGAATTAGAAGGAAATAGTAGCGATGTTGTTTCTACTGGACCATCAGACCCTAAATCAATGGGAATGACTAGGACTTTAGACTTTGATAGTAACGATAAGTTCTATATAAGAAATTTCTTAACTAATTTAATAAATAACATATTAGATGATTTCTCAGGTTCAGGAAGACTATGTAAAACTATTCAAATTACTTATAAAAATGCAAACCACGAAGAAGGTTTTCAAACAACAACCGTTTCAAAAAGTTTCGATAATTATACAGATTCTAGAGAAGAAATTTATCGTGAAGGAATTAAATTATTTGAAAAAACTTATAAAGGTGAAGAAATCCGCTTAATTGGCTTTACATTGAAAAATCTCAAAGATAAGCATGATGTAGTTGTTCAAATGACTTTTGATAACTTTGAACGTCATGAAAGTGAAAATAAAACTCAGCTTTTAATAAATGAACTAAATAGAAAAGCAAAGAAGCCTATATTTTTTAGATTAAGTGATTTAAAGGACAAATTTAAACAATGACATTAATCGATGCTTTTGAAAACTTTTTACAATATTGTCGTTTTGAAAAAACCTTAACTAATCAAACAATACAAGATTACAAGGAAGATTTTTTGCAATTTCAGCGATATTATCCACATAAAAAGGAACTTACAGATTTAAATAAAAACGATTTAAATGATTTTAGTTATGATCAAGCTTTAAATGGTTTATCACCAGCAACAATTGCTCGCCGAATTGCCACTATCAAAAATTTTTATATGTTTTTAGAAAGTGATAATTTAGCAAAAGGCATAATTAGTGAAGAAATTACTATTCCAAAAAAAGATAAAACATTACCACAAGTTTTAAGTGAAGAAGAGATTAACCAATTATTAAACGCTCCTGATCTTACAAGTGAAAAAGGAATTAGAGACTATGCAGTTTTAGAAATTCTATATTCATGCGGTTTGAGAGTTAGTGAAGCTGCTAATTTACAGATAAATCAAATTAACGAACAAGAAGAAATTATTAATATCTTAGGAAAAGGAAAAAAGGAAAGAATTGTACCAATTAGAAAATCAGCTCTTAAAGCAGTGAAAACTTATATAAACGAGGTAAGAAATAAGCATCTTGTAATTGACAATAAGGCTGTCTTTATTGGTAAAAACGGTAAAAGAATGTCTCGTCAAGCTTTGTATAACATTGTCGTTAATAATGCAAAGCTAGCAGGAATACAAAAAGAAATTCATCCTCATACATTAAGACATTCATTTGCTACACACCTTTTAGACAATGGTGCTGATTTAAGAGTTGTTCAAGAATTATTAGGGCATACAAATATTGGCACAACTCAAATTTATACTCATGTAACAACAAAAACGTTAGTTAAATCATATGATTTGTATCGGAAAGATTAGTACTTTATAATTTTTAGGAAGGAAGAAAAAATAATGGGTAAATTTAATAGAATATTCGTTATCGTAATGGATAGCGCAGGTATCGGCTATGCTAAAGATGCCTCTAAATTTGGTCAAGTTGGTGGAATCAGCGATGAAGGTTCAAATACTTGGAAACATATTGGCGAAAAAATGCCTAATGGGCTACATGTTCCTACTTTAGAAAGTCTTGGCTTTGGCGAACTTGATGATGTAAATGGAATAAAAGTAGTTAAAGAACATAATAATTCTTATGTCATGAAACTAAATGAAGCTAGTAATGGAAAAGATACAATGACTGGCCATTGGGAAATGATGGGAATTTTAACGACAAAGCCATTTAAAACATTTACAGATACTGGTTTTCCAAAAGAATTAATTGATGAGCTTGAAAAAGAAACTGGATATAAAATAATCGGAAATAAAGCAGCCAGTGGAACTGAAATTTTAAAAGAACTTGGTGAAGAACAAATTAAAGATAATTCTTTAATCGTTTATACAAGTAGCGATTCAGTTTTACAAATTTGTGGCCATGAGAAATATTTAGGTCTTAATGAACTTTATAGATGCTGTGAAATTGCCCGTAAAATATGTATGAAACCTGAATGGTTTGTTGGCCGAGTTATTGCGCGTCCTTATGTAGGAGAAAGTGCTGATACATTCAAAAGAACTTCTAATAGACACGATTATGCTGTCTCTCCAAGTGGAATTACAGCAATGGACATTTTAAAAGAAAACGGATTTGATGTAAGTTGTGTTGGTAAAATTAATGATATCTTTAATGGATGTGGAGTAACCGATACAGTTCATACAACATCAAATAAAGATGGAATGGAAAAAACAATTGAAATTGCTAAAGGTGACAAATTCAAAAAAGGTTTATGCTTTGTAAATCTTGTTGAGTTTGATAGTGAATATGGCCATAGAAGAAATGCTATTGGCTATGGAAAAGCGATTGAAGAATTTGATGAACAATTTAAAGAGTTGCTTTCTGTTATAAAAGATGATGATTTAATTATGATTACTGCTGATCATGGTAATGACCCAACATGGGCTGGTACAGATCACACAAGAGAAAAAGTACCTCTAGTTTGCTTTTCTAAATCAATAAACGATGGTAAATTTATCCAAGATCGTAATTCATTTGCTGATATTGGCGAAACAATACTTCAAAACTTTAATTTAAATAAAAAAGATTCAATGATTGGAGAGCCAATTAAAGAATTACTTAAATAAATAGATAGAAAGAAGGTATTATGAAAAAAATATTAAAAAGAAGTTCAGCTTTGATTTTTTTGCTTGGAGCTGTAGTTTTAAGTGGGTGTGGAGAACCAGCTGAGCAAAGCGATGATTATATTCCAACATTAATTACTCCTACCGGAGCGCCAACATTACCAGCATATAAAGCGATGATTTCAGAAGACGTAAAAGTTATTTCACCAACTGACAATACATCAATTCCTGGTTATTTGAGTAAAGGCGATGCTGATTTTGTTATTTTCGATGCTGGAAATGCTCAAAAAGTTTTAAATAAGGCAGGGGAGAACGCTAAATTTGAATTTGTAAAAATGCTCACGGGTGGAAATTTCCACTTACTTGGCTTTAATAAAACAGAAACTGATGTCCCTTCCCAAGATGACATGATTTTTGGTTTCATGGAGCAATCTACTCCAGGAATTTTGTTTAGAAATATCTATGGCTCAGATATTAAATTTGATCAAGCTTTTGGAGCCATTGGAGACTTGCAAACTTCTTTATTAACTATGAAAGATTACCAAATCAATGGAACAACTATTGATTGGGCAATTGTTGCTGAGCCAGCTAATACTGCTTTGCAAGCTAAATTAAAAGCTAATGGCAACACTAATATCCTTGATATTAATTTAAATAGTGCTTTTAAAGAGAAAAATAGTGATAAGCGGAGCAAAGATTATATTGTTCAAGCAGGATTATTTGTTAATAAGGAATTTAAAATTAGTCATGCTGAGGCATATAAAACCACAATGGCTCTAATTAATGACGGAATTGAACGTTTATTTACAGACTTAGATGGTGCTTATACTGAAATGACTTCTGGAGATTATGCTGATGCTACCGTCTTCCAAAATAAATTTGGTTTTAATCCTTCGGTAATCAAAAATGTTCAAGGTACTAATTCAAGAAAAAACGGCTTTGGAGTAGTGCCAAATGATGTTACATTCACTGTTGAAGAGATTAATTTATTTAATTCTTTAACAGCGAAATAATTATTATATTTGCTAGAAAAGGTCAATCTCATTAAAATTATGTCATGAGATTGTTTAAGAAAATACCTACTAACTTTAAAACTATATTCTTTGAGGTTATAGGTATTTTATTTTTGCTTTTAATATGGGAAATCATTGCATTATGTGTAAATAATTCCTTTATTTTTCCTCATCTAGATGGGATATTTATTGCTTTAATTAATATTTTAAAAGAAGTGACAACTTGGATGGCGATAGGGCAATCTCTTTTACGAACAATAATTTCACTAGTAATCTCATTTATTTTTGCTTTTATACTTGGTTTAATCGCTGGTTTATTTAAACCTGTTAAAGACTTTTTAGCACCCCTAGTTTATTTATTAAAACTTGTTCCAACTCCATGTGTAGTTTTCTTTATAATTCTCTTCTTTTTAAGAGAACCAAATATTGGGTCTTTAATAATCACTTTTTTGATAGTTTTCCCAATTTTATATGAATCTTTTGTTGAGGGGTTAACTAATATTGATCCTTCAATCAAACTCTCGTTACGATTAGAAGGCTATTATTCTAAAAAATCGATATTTAAGGTATTAATTCCTGAGTCTATGCCTTATTTATTATTAGGCTGTATAAATTCAATTGGTTTAGGTGTTAAGGTTTCTATTATGAGCGAAATTTTAATTGGAACAGATTCTTTATGGGGAATCGGACGTTTAATTCAAATTTATAAGATAAACGCTGAATACGATAAAATGATAGCTTTAACCTTGATAGTAATATTTGTTTTTATAATTATTGATCTTTTATTTAGTTATATAAAAATTTTTTTCAAAAAAACTAAATAAACTCCTTTATATATGTAAAGGAGGATTTTGCCAATGGAAAAAGACAAAATGAATTTATATTATTTATCCCCATTTAAAAAGACAAATTTTTATGATCAATTCGAATGGGCTGATGAGTTAATACAAAAAGAATCGCAATATGTATTTAACTCGGATTTTAAGATATTTGAGCCAAAAGAGATTTATGAGTATATAAAGGGGTTAGATTCGCAAGACAATGTAAATATGATTGGTAAATGTGTTGTTTTGGATGGAAGTAACAAATATGAACATAAAGTATTAATTTGTCCAATTTATCCTAAATCCAATTCGGATAAGAAATTTGGGATAAATATAGGGAAGATTTATGGTTTAAGCGATGAAGAAGAATATATTGCAGCTTTAAGTGAGATTAGATTCATCTCTAAAAGAAGATTTAAAGTTAAGTCTAAATTGGTAAGTGAAGCCAAAAATCTTTGTTTATTGCCTTCAAGTTCCTATTTAATGATTTTAGAATCTTATAAACGCATTATAGAATCAATAATTAAGAGAGTTATGGATTTTAGTCCAAATATGAATGTTTACGGGAATATTTTATCAGCATAAATTCTAAATAGTAGTTAATTAGTATTTTATTAGTACATTTTTAGTAAATGAAAAAATTCACTTAAAATTTGTAGATCTAATTTATAATAAATTATGCATAAAGCAAAAAAGACGATAACTATCGTCAAAATTCGCTTAAAAATTTACATAATAGATATTATACGAAGTAGATATTCATTAAAAAATTAGCTATTTCTTCTCTAAATAATATTCAAAACAAGCTTTTGATAATCTATTTTCTATAGAACTTAAATCATGAGTTTTATTTATCAAAAATAATCTATTCTCATTTAAAACATATTTAAATCCATCAAAATAATTGTTCATCATTGATTCGATCATTTTTGATGAATCATATCCTCTTAATGGATCTGTCTTATCTGCAGCATAAATTATCATTGCCATAGAACTCATATTGTCTTTTCCTGTGCAATGGAACATTATTGCATCGAGAATTGTTTCATTATTTATACCAAAATACTCTTTTGCTAATTTCGCTCCTACAAATTGATGAAAACTAAATAATGGTAAATCAAGATATTCTTTATAGTACTGATTCATATACTTCATCAATTCTTCTTTGTTTAATCCTTTGGCTAGATCATGAAACAATCCAGCTAAATAATACAAAAATGGCTCTTCTAAGTGATTAGAGAGAGCAATTCGATACGATAACTCTGCTACACTTATAGAATGAGCCACTCTTTTTTCGTTTTTTATTATCTTATTAAGCTTATTGATTAAATTTTTGTCCACTATTACTTCGTTATTTGAAGTTACTTTAAAGTTTGACAATAATTTTGCATCAACTGACATAATAACACTACTTTTCTAAGATAATATGATTTTTAAGCTTTAAATTTGGTTTATAAATTAATACTGTGTTGCCAATAGTTTGGATTACATCACAGTTTAATGCGCTGACAAGATCCAAGATAATGGCGTTTTTATCACCATTTTCAATTGCAGATTTTAAGAAAGAAATTTTGATAATTTCTCTAGTATTAAATGCATTTTGGATATTTGTGATAACTTTGTTATCCAATAAGTCTTTTCCAATATTAATTTTTAAGACCTCTTCACTATGGGCAATTTTCTTTAATTGTTGTTTTTCTTTGTTAGAAAGCATTTTTGATTTTACTACGTGTTGTATAAACGTAAACTCCTTTTGGTACATAAACTCTGAAACTTTGTTTGTTTCCGTTAAAATTCATCCATCCAAGACCTAATATACCAATATCACGGTCTCCTTCTTCTGTAATTTGGAATTCATAAACATCAAAGTCTTTTATTGATTTAATTTTTTCACTAGCTGGTTTTAAACTGCCTTTCGAAAATACATTTGCAATATATTTAGAATTATCGCCAACAATTGATTTATGAGCCTTAACTTCTACTTTATCAGATGTGTAAACATAAGTTTGTGTTTTCTCTTTAGAAAGCAATTCTATGCATGCTAATGAGCCAAATAATAAACAAGTATCTTTAGTTAAGCTCATTTTTTTAGCTTCGACAGCTTTTTTAGGAGTTATTGCGTTAAACACAGGTCTTTCTACCTTTGATAAAATGGAATTATCAATTGAGGTACCTGGAGTTTCATAAATATATGTTTTATTTGTAATTGGTATTCTAATACCTCTTAAATGAGTATTATCGAATGTGTAAGTAACAATCATTTTTGAAGTATTGTTTAAATATTGTTTTAAGAATTCGCTAATTAATGCACTCTTACCACTTGTACTTGCTCCAACAAAATAAACATCTCTTTCGTTGGAATATTTTGTGATGAGATTAAACATTTCATTTAAATTATAGCCATTACTTGTTGAGGTAATAACAGTATCAACTACTTTAAATTTAGCAACTCTTAATCTATGAGCAACATATTCTTTTAATTCATCATCATTAACATCTGGAGGCAATAAATCACGTTTATTTGCAACAACTAAAACATCAACGCCATCTAACAATTCGATAATTTTGTTAATAAATGATCCTTCAAATGAGAATAAATCAACTACATATACAACTAAAGCCTTCTTAGCACGGATTTCTTTTAAAATTGTTGTATAGTCTTCATCAAAAGTAGCTTCTTGAGGATTATTACTAAATTTTTCAGTTTTATAGCAATTATTACATAGTAATAAGCCTTCAGGATATTTCTCAATAATGTCAGGTGAAATATAACCTTCTTTTGATGGATCTTCAGTTTGGAGTAAAGCTCCACAATGATAGCATCTTTGTAATTTGTTTAACTCAGCCATATTAAATCTCCCTCCAATTGGTTAATTTATTGTGCTTTTTTAAATATCTTCGAATGTATTTATCAAAGAACTTATTTATCTTAGTAAAGAATTGATCCTTACTTACTAAATTATCGCATAAAATCGAACGAATTTTTAGTTTATTTGCAAAAAGTACATCAGTAAAAACTTGGTCTCCTATTATTAAATAATCTGATTTTGAATAATTCAATGTTTTCAGAAGTTTTTTTACTCTACCAGTTAATGGCTTCCTGCAAGAGTACGTATATTTGACTCCTAACTCTTCTGCGTATTTTGATACACGAGATTTCGTATTATTTGAGGTTAAAATAAGTTCTATGTTTTTCTCTTTTAAGCGCTTATAAAACTCAAGAGCTTCTGGACTAGGTGTTTTTTGATAATATGCATCGAGTGTATTATCAAGATCACATAAAATACATTTGACTTTAAGTTTTTCGAATTTATTTATATCAATTTCGTATACATTTCTTGCTACATATGTCGGTGTAAAATTTTTAAACATACTAATTTTCTACTTGATATCTACTAATAATTTACTAATTAAATACTTATATATTAAATAATTGCAATAATCGCTTATAGACTTATAATATTCACATGGACAATATGAGTTTTAAGAATAAAAAGTTACTTTCAATAACACTTAGCACGATTGGCGTTGTTATATCAGTTTTTATACCTTTTCTTGGGTACGCCTGTCTTATTCCATCTTTAGTTATGACTTCCAAAAGAGAAGACATCACACTTTTACACTTATTTGTTTTCAATATTGTGGCCTTAGTGTCTATTACAATTGTTTTAATAGTTTCTTTTGTTCAAACTATTCTATAAATTAATCTCCCATATCATCAAAAATTGAAATTTGTTCTACGTGGCCTTCTTCCTCATCACTTTCTTGAGGAATGTCACCTTCATAGTCTATTTTAACAACCTTAACTTCGTTTGAATGTTCATCTTCAATAGATTTAGGTTGAGTTCTTACTCTTTTTTTAGCAACTTTTGTATTTTGATCAACAACTTCTACATCATACGTATATACAAAACTGATTTTTCTACCATCTGGTAATTCATCAATATTTTTACGACAATACTTTTCAAGTGGAGTTACATGGAAATCATTGAAAGTAAGATGTAATTGAGTTGAATTATCTAATATGCAATCCATACCAATTTCTTCAGTGGAATTTGTAACTTTTCTTAATGCAATTAAATCATGAATTTCAGTTTTAAATGATTTTAAAAGCATATCGCCTTTTTCAAGTCTATGACGTAAATTTAAAGTATTTGAATCTAAAATCTTGCACATGCCAAGATTTGTTAAGAATAAAAGCTTACATCTTTCGCCAATTTCAAAAGGTGTTAAAGATTCTATAGTAGAATCGCTTAATGTAGCAATACATTTAACGCCACTGGTTCTTAGTCTAGTATCAGCTATATCGTTTTCGTTAAAATAGGTAGCTTTACCAGCTTTTGTCATAATTAAAATATTTGTATTGCCATGTAATACACATACATCAACCATTTCATCAGTATTTGTTAACTTCATGCAACAAATTGGTTTGTTTATTCTTTGTGAATAGAATTCATTTAATGGTGTTTTCTTTATTTGCCCTAGCTTGGAAACAGAACAAATTGATATGCCAATATTGAAGTCTTTAATTGCAATACATTTAATAATGCTTTCTTTTAATGGCAAATTACAGATGTAATTAACATGTTTTCCTTCATCTTTCCATTTTCCTTCAAGTATTTCATGGACAGGTAAGAGAATATAATTACCTTTATTTGTAAAGCAAAGTACGTAATCAACGGTATTAACAATTGAAGCCATCACGATTGCGTCATTAACTTTTACACCAGGAAGAGCTCCATTAGATGATTTATAACTCTTTAGGCTACTTCTTTTTATATAGCCATCACGTGTTACAACAACATAAACGTCTTCTTTAGCGATTAAGTCACGCTTATCAATTTGAACTTCTTCTTCTTTTTCTTCGATTGAAGATCTGCGAGGTTGACCAAATTGCTTAACAATGGCTTTTAAGTCATTAATAATAACTTTTTTAAGCTTATTTGGATTAGCAAGAATTTCCTCGTAGTCATTAATTTGGTTAATTAAATTCTCTTTTTCAGCAACATAGATAGTAACGTCAGTATTAGTTAACTTATAAAGTCTCATTGTGACGATTGCTTCAGATTGAGGTTCTGTGAACCCAAAAGTATTTTGAAGATTAAGTTTAGCATCAGCTTTATCTTTACTTTTTCTAATAAGTTGAACGACTTCGTTAATAATGCTAATAGCCTTAATTAAACCTTCTACAATATGAAGTCTATCTTTGGCCTTCTTTAAAAGGAATTGAGTTCTTCGTGTTATTACATCAACTTGGAACTCAATATAATAGTCTAAATAACTAATTAAAGATAATGTTCTTGGGTGTTTATCACAAATTGCGACAATATTTGAAGAATAGGAAACCTTAAGTTGAGTTTTATTCATCAAATAAGCAATGATAATTTGAGGGTCTACTTCTTTTTTGGTTTCGATGACAATTTCAATGTCATCACCAGTAGATAAATCTTTGACTTCATTTATACCATCGATTTCATGAGATTTTTTGATTTTATCAATACTAAAAACAAGACTTTGCTTAACAACTCCATAAGGAATTTGAGTGATGATAATTTCGTTATAATTTTTATTTGATGTATCTACTCTCAATTTAGAAGCGATCTCAATTTTTCCTCTACCGGTTTCATAAATATCTCGAATACCTTGCGATTTATAAATGATTCCGCCAGTTGGAAAATCAGGGCCTTTGACAATTTCTAAAAGTTCGTCAAGTTCACAATTCGGATGTTGAATACGATAAATAACTGCATCACAAATTTCAGTTAAGTTGTGAGGTGGAATTTGAGTTGCAATTGCAACGGCAATACCATCACTACCATTTACATATAAATTTGGAAAACGACATGGTAAAACAACAGGCTCAAACTCAGTATCATCAAAGTTTAAAGTCATATCGACAGTATTTTTATCGATATCACTAATCAAATTTTCACTAAATTCATTAAGTTTAGCTTCGGTGTAACGATAAGCAGCCGCTGGATCGTTATCGATTGAACCATTGTTTCCTTGGAAAATTACTAAAGGTTCAGACATTTTCCAAGGTTGAGACATTCTAACTAAAGCTTCATAAATCGAAGAGTCGCCATGTGGATGGAAACGTCCCATGACATCACCAACAATTTTTGCACATTTTTTAGTTTGTTTATCATAAGTATTTCCATTTTGATACATGGAATAGATAATTCTTCTTTGGACTGGTTTTAAGCCGTCTCTAACATCAGGAATAGCACGATCTTGAATGACGTATTTAGCATAAACAGCATATTTATCACCCATGATTGAATCAAGAGATTCAACACTAATATTTTCTGGAGCTAATTCTTCTTGCACTTTTTTAGCCATATTAATGTTTTACCTCCTTGATAAAGCTATCTTCTTCGTTAAAATCAACGTTTTGTTCTAACCATTTTTTACGTTTGTCGGCATCTTTGCCCATTAAAACAGCGACTTTGTTCTCTACAGACAAAGGATCACCAATATTAACTTGGACTAAAAGTCTATTTTTAGGATCCATTGTTGTTTCTTTAAGTTGTTTTGGACTCATTTCACCAAGACCTTTATAACGAGAAACTTTATAGCCAGCGCCTATTTTCTTTTTGCCTTCTTCTAAGCCTTTATCATCCCAGGCATATGTTTCGGTTGTTTTTCCTTTACTATCAACTTTATAAATACGATATAAAGGAGGTACTGCAATATAAACTTTACCTTCCGTAATTAAAGATCTCATGTTGTTATAAAAGAAAGTTAATAAAAGTGTTTGAATATGGGCGCCATCGGTATCAGCATCACTCATAATGATAATTTTTCCATAATGAGATTCGCTAACATCAAAATTTTGACCAACACCAGCACCGATTGTATTTATGATAGTTGCAAATTCTTGGTTTTGAACAATTTTTTCCATTGTTAAACTATCAGTATTTAATGGTTTGCCTCTTAAAGGAAGGATAGCTTGGAATTTTGGATCTCTTCCTTTTTTTGCACTGCCACCTGCTGAATCACCTTCAACAATAAACAATTCGTTTTTATCATAATCCTTACTTTGTGCAGGAGTTAATTTATCACTTAAAATAATTGAATCTTTACTCTTTTTCTTTGTACGAGCTTCATCTTTTGCTTTTCTAGCTGCAAGACGAGCATTCATAGAATCTTGACATTTTTTAACAAGACGAACAGCAAATTCTTTATTTTCGTTTAAATAATAAGAAAATTTAGTATAAACAAGGTTTGAAACAAAGTTTTGAGCAAGTTGAGTGCCTAGTTTACCTTTTGTTTGACCTTCAAATTCAAGAATAGACTCTGGAAGTCTTAACGAAATAACTGCTGTTAAGCCTTCTCTAATATCGCTTCCATCAAGTTTGGCTTTGCTTCTTAATAAGCTATTATTTTCGGCATATTCATTAACTGCTCTTGTAATACCAATTTTAAAACCAACTTCATGAGTACCGCCATCAGCTGTATGAACATTGTTAACATAGCTTCTAATTGTTTCGTTATAGTCGTTATAACAATATTGGATTGCAACCTCTGCAAAAATATTGTTTGAATCTTCGCTAAAATCAACAACAGGACCAATAGGCGTCTTGTTTTGATTCATTTCTTCAACGTATTCTTTTAAACCATTTTCATAATAAAATTCATCACGGTTTCCATTTCTTTCATCAATTAAAATAAAACGAACTTTCTTAAGAAGAAATGCACTTTCTTGTAAATGTGAAGCAATTCTATCGTAATTAAATTCTGTGGTTGAAAAAATTGTAGGGTCAGGTTTAAAGGTAACTAAAGTACCATGTTTCATGGTGTTTCCCAAAACTTCAAGTGGTACCTTTAACTTTCCGCCATTTTCAAAGCGAATATGATAGATTTTATTGTCTTTATAAACTGTGATATCACAAAAAACACTTAAAGCGTTTGTAACACTGCTACCAACGCCATGTAAGCCAGCTGAAGATTTATAAGCTGTATCGTTAAATTTTCCACCACTATGAAGAGTGGAAAAAATTAATTGAATAGCTGGTACTTTAGTTTGCTTATGAACATCACAAGGTATGCCTCTACCTTCATCTTGTACAGAAACTGAACCGTCTTTATGTAAGGTAACGGTAATTTTGTTACCGAAGCCGTTTAGCGCTTCATCAACAGCATTATCGACAATTTCCCAAACTAAATGGTGTAAACCCATGCTATTGGTACTTCCAATATACATGGCTGGTCTTTTTCTTACACCTTCAAGACCAGATAATAATTCTATATTGCTTGCATCATAATTACTCATAATCAACTTTGCTAATTTTACCAAAAAATTTGGTTAATTTCATTAAAAAATAAAGGGATCGAGGCAAACTGACAAATATAAACTTAGATTTATGCAACCGCTTACATTTCAAAAGGAATAACATTTTTAAAAATCCATGTAGTAAAATAAATTTATGGAAATTTTATATCGAAGCTTGATACTTATTGGTTGCTTTATTCTCGGTTACTTATTTGGAAGTATCCCAAATAGTGTTATTATCAGTCGCTTATTCTATCATAAAGATCCACGTGATTATGGAAGTCATAATCCTGGGGGTACTAATGTAGGACGTTCAATTTCTAAAGGCGCTGGCGTTGCTACAATGGCTCTTGATTTTTTCAAAGTGATAATTCCTGTTTTAGTAATATTTGCGATATTTACATATTGTGAACCAGCCGTAAATTTAATGCTTGGTGATGATCGCTCATATAATGCTTTTGGACAAGGTAACACACTTGCTGAATTAACATATTATCTTGTAGCTTTCGGCTGTATGATTGGACATGCCTATAGTTGCTTTTTAAGATTTAAAGGTGGAAAAATTGTTTCTACTTTTGCTGGTTCTATTCTTGCAATATCTTGGACAGCTATTCCAATTTTTGCCTCAATATTCTTCATTTGTTTAAAGAAAACTAAAATTGTCTCTATAACATCTATTATCACAACTGGATGTATTACTTTATTCTCATGGATTGTATATATCGTATTTGCAACTTGTGGACCTACAGTTTCAGGCTATTTAATGTTCTCTGAATTTGGCCCTCATGTTTCAATATATATGCCTATAATTTTTACATTAGGTTATGCATTATTAGTGTTTAAACATAGAACAAACTTAATCAAACTTAAAAAAGGCGAAGAGAATAAAATTCATTGGATGAAATAATAATTAGTAGATAATTAGTACATTTCTAGTAGATGTGGAAAACTCTTATAAATTTTAAGAGGTTTAAAAAAAATGCGATATTTATCGCATTTTTCATTGACTTTTTTTAAGAACTACTTCTTTTGTTTATTGACTGAGTTCATAATTTGTCTGATTTGTGCCTCGCTTGGTTTTCGACCCATTTGCATATATAAAGCACGAATCATGTTTTCATTAATTGGAGGATTCTTTTCAAGTTGCTTTTTAAAAACATAACGAGCTAAGAAATATCCGCCAACAAGTCCTCCTAATGCACAAACAATGCAAAGTACAACTACTACCCAAACTTCAACCATTTATATTACCTAATTAAGCTCTTCCGTCGTAATCACCGGTATCTGTTCTGACTAAGACGTCATCACCTTCATTAATGAATAAAGGAACTCTAATCTTAAGTCCGGTTTCAACTGTTGCATCTTTCATAGCTTTGTTAACAGTATCACCTCTTACAGCTGGTTCACAGTGAGTAATTTTTAAGGTTACTTTAGCTGGAAGGTTTATTCCTAAAATTTCATCTTCATAAGAAGTAATTTCAACTTCTTGATTTTCTTTTAAGAATTTAATTTCCCATTCAAGTCTAGCCTTTGGAATTTCGACTTGTTCATAAGTCTCATTGTCCATAAAGACTAAGAAATCACCATTGTCATATAGATAATTCATTTTCTTTTTATCTAATCTGACTGTTTCAACTTGGTAACCACTATTAGCACTTAATTCAGTAATAGCACCTGTTCTAACGTTTTTAACTTTTACTTTAGCAACCATTTTTCTCATGGCTGTTTTGTTTAATAAAATATCAATAACGTAATATAAGTTACCATCTTCTTCAAAATAATTACCTGGTCTTAATTCTGTAACGTTCATTTTTTATTTCCTTTCTATGTTTAATAAATATGGATTAGTTTCTTTTTCTTTTTTGAGAGTCGTTTCATCGCCATGACCTGGATAGATTTTTAAATCATCTTTTAAGCCTAATAGCTTAGATAAAGATGAAACAACTAATCTTTCATTACCTTTTGGTAAATCAGTTCTTCCGATAGACCCCTTAAACAAGGTATCACCACTAAATAAAGCATTTTCTTTTTCGCATAGAAAGCAAACGCTGCCATTCGTATGAAAAGGTGTTGATATTACTTTGAAGATGTATCCATTTTTAAAATCGATTTCATCCTCATCATCACATAAATAAATATTACTCAAATTAAGTGAGATATCATCTTCCTCAGGTTGAAAATGCGTTAAATTAAGCTTTGGATCTTCTAATAACTCTTGGTCATCCTGATGAACAAATACAGTACAGGAAAAAGTGTTTAAAAACTTTCGAATGCCTCTGATATGGTCGTAATGCCCGTGTGTTAATAAAATTCCGGAGCAAGAAGTAAAGTTTTCTTTAATAAATTCGATAACCCTATCTTGCGTTGAACCCAAATCAATAACAACACATCTACCACCTTTTTCGCCTACAACATATGTGTTGGCGCTAAATTCTTGTCTATCAGTGTCAAATCTAAAAGTTTTAATCATAGATTTTAAAGTTTAGCTTATTTCTTTTCTTTGAAAACTTGTACTTTTTGACAATGTGGGCAATATTTTTTCTTCTCAATTCTATCTGGATTGTTTTTCTTATTTTTTGAAGTAATGTATTGTTCTTCACCACATACTGTACACTTTAAAATAATGTTATCACGCATAATAAACTCCTTTCGCTAATGCATACGTGATTTTATCACATTTGCAAGCCTCTTTCTATCTTTTTTGTAGTCGCAGGACATATTAAATCTGATTGAAATAAAATAAAATAAAATTGCTTTTATAGTTCGTAGTTTATTTCAGTACAATCAAATAAGAAATATGTTTTATAATGAAATTACTATGAATAAAAGAGAACAAACTGTAGCTGTAAAAATTGGTAATATTCAAATTGGTGGCAATAATTCTATTGTTATTCAATCAATGTGCGACATTAAAACTTCAAAAATCGATGAAGTTTCTAAACAAATTAATGAATGTGCTTCATTAGGAGCACAAATGATGCGTGTAAGCGTATTAGATAAAGATGACGCTTTAGCTATAAAAGAGATTAAAAAAAGAATATCAATTCCACTTGTTGCTGATATTCATTTCGATTATAAACTTGGTATTCTTGCTATAGAAAACGGAGCAGATAAAATTAGAATTAACCCTGGTAATATCGGCAGCGATGAAAAATTGAAAGAATTAATTGATGTTGCAAAAAAATATGATATTGCTATTAGAATTGGTGTTAATAAAGGTTCTTTAGAAAAAGACCTGATTGATGCCGACCTCAAAGAAGAGGAAAAACTTGTTTTAAGTGCAAAAAGGTATATTAAAAAGTTTGAAGATTATGGCTTCACGAAATTAGTTATCAGTGTAAAAGCGTCAAATGCACTACTTACTATTAAAACTTATCGTTTAATGAGCGAATCAACCAAATATCCTCTTCACATTGGTGTAACTGAAAGCGGCTATGATGAAATAGGTATTATTAGATCAGTTAGTGCACTTTCACCACTAATTTTAGAAGGCATTGGCTCTACAATGCGTATTTCTTTAACACATAATCCACAAAAAGAAATAAAAACATGCGTACGTCTACTACATGATTTAGGTTTATACGAAAACTATCCAACCATCATTACTTGCCCAACATGTGGTCGTTGTATGGTTCAGAATACTTCAAAAATCGCTGATGAAATACTTAATTATTTAATTAAAAACAAAAAATATATCACTGTTGCTGTTATGGGTTGCATTGTTAATGGCATTGGTGAAGGAAAAAGCGCAGATATTGGAATTGCCGGCGGCAATGGCTTATTCCAAATTTTCTCTAAAGGCAAGATATTAAAGACGGTTTCAGAAAAAGACGTATTAAAAGAATTGTTTTTATTAATCGATAATTTTTAAATCGTTATAAATATCATCTTTTGTTATTACATCTTTTTTTAAAGTTGATGATATTAAAGCAAATAACTTTGATGGTTCTTTTTTAGGACACTCAACAAAAATAGGCAATGTTTTGATTTCTTCTAAATTTAAAAAATTTACGAAACAATCTATTAAAGTGTCCTCGTGCTTTCTAAATGGATTAGCGTGAATGTCATTAAACGATTCAATCCCTGTTATGATTAAATTTTTAAAAATAGAATTACCTTTAAAAACACTATCGAAGTTTTTTGTGGATATGGTTTTTAAAGAAGCTACATCTAGTCCTACAGAATAATTTAGAGATAAGCCTCTACACTTAAATTCTTCAACAAAAGGTTTTAATGAATCGCTTATAAATTCGATGTTATATGCATCAATGCTTGAAACAATGATAAAAATATTCTTGTCTTTCAATTCAAATTTATAATCGTCTACTAAAGTTATAATTTTACTTAAAATAGACAAAATATTATCTTTATTATACGAAATAAAATAGTTATTAACTACTCGATATATACTATTTATATACTTATAAACTACTAATTTACTACTATAATCACTTAAATAATCTAATTTATGAGAATTTTCAAATATACGATCAATATTGATATAAATTTGATTAGTAGCCCGTCCAACTTTTAAAAGTTCGTCTATAATTTCTCTTTGAGACAGCTTTCTATGCGAGACTTTTTGCGAATATGGAGCAAAAACATCCTTATAAAAGCAAAGTATATCAAGACTATAAAAGTTAGCATTAATTAAAGAAGTTTTAAAAAGTCGAAAAGAAAATTTGTGTTCTAATAAGCCAACTTTTCTAGCCATATTTACTCTTCTGCCGCTGCTTTTTTGTATCTCTCAACTCTTTGTCGACGAATATCTTTACGAATTACTTCTCTTCTATGTTTTCTTTTAACTTTATCAATAGCATTTTTAACTTTCTTTTTGTAGCCAGGTTTAACATTCTTTGACATGGCCATATGTTTTGCTTTTTTGATTTCTTTTTCTAAATCATCGTTTGTTTTTGACTTGTGCTTAAAAGACGATTTTTTATCTAAAGGAGAGTCTTTGATTAATTCATCATTGCTGAACTTAAGGTATTCAACATTAAGACCTTCATTTAAAAGTTTGAATGGCAAAGTTAAATTGTCGTTGTCATAAAAAGAATAACAATTACCGCTTTTGCCAATTCTACCTGTTCTTCCAGCTCTGTGATAATAGTATTCTAAATTATTAGGGATATTAAAATTCAAAACATCACTAACGTCTTCAATATCAATTCCCCTTGATGCAAGATCTGTGCAAACAACGATTCTAAATTCATCGTTTTTAATACGTCTAAGCATTGATTTTCTTTCACGCTTTTCTAATTCGCCGCTAATAAACCCACATCTAAATTTATGTTCGGCTAAATATTCATAGATTTTTTTAGCTTCAGTTTTTGAGTTGCCAAAAATAAATAAAAGATATGGATTTTTTATTTCAATAAATTTTAACAATAATTCATACTTATCTTGATGTTTTGTGTTAATAAAATAATGTGTAACAGTCTTAGATGCTTTATTATCCTCACTTGCTGTTAATAAATAGTCTGGAGAGATATATTTTCTTAAAAAATCGTTTACATTATTTGAAATAGTTGCACTAAAAACTTCAATTTGCACTTTATCTTTACTGATTTTTGAAAAAATCTTATCGATGTCCTCAATAAAAGTACGATCAATCAGCATATCAGCTTCATCTAAAACGATAGTTCTTAAAGCAGATAAATCAAGGTCGTTTTTGCTTAATAAAAAATTAAGTTTTCCTGGCGTGGCAACAATAATATCGGCGCCATTATAAAAAGATCTAATGTCTTTTAAACTATCTTCTCCACCACTAAAAAGTTTGCATTTGACACAGCTATAATAATCGTTGGTCAATATTTGCATAGCAAAATAGTATGTTTGCTTAGCTAACTCTTTGGTTGGCGAAACAATGATAGCTTGAATTTTTCCGCTAGCCACAATGTTATTAATTATAGGCACTAAAAAAGCATGAGTTTTGCCACTGCCTGTTTCACTTTTGGCGATAATATTTTCGCGCTTTAAAGATTTAGGTATGACAATTTCTTGTATTTTTGTCAAATTGGTGTAACCTAATTTCTCTAAAATATCAATAAGTTCAGTTTTTAAGTTAAAAGATTTAAATAGCATGAGGTAATTTTATATAATTTATCCCATTTTTTCATTATAAATGTTAAAATAATTCCATGAATATCGAAATTATTGAACCATGTGGTTATTCTAAAACATTAAGTAATTTATTAGACGTTGCTACTAAAGCTCGTTTTTCATTTCCAAAATCTCAAATAGTTTTGCTTGGAGGTGTCTTAAACGGCGAACAAGTTAAGGTTGAATTAAGCAAGTTAGGAATTAGTATTGTTGACATTCCTTATGAAGGCTTTGAAGACTACTTAAAGAGTATTGATCCCGAAATTTTAGTCATTACTTCTCCTTATGGAACTGAAGACAAACTTTTCAAAATAATGGAAAGAAGAAAAATTTTATATTTTGACGCAACTTCTCCATCAACTATTGAAAGAAAAAAATTAATCAAAAAGTCTCGTTTCGGGCACAAAGTAATTTTTGTAGGTAATTTAAATACAATAGAAGAGAATTATCTTGCTGCTGCTACCAATCATAAATTTTTATTTTATGATTTAGCTTCAGATTCAAATGCAAACAACGCTATTTTGAGTAACAAATATAATAAAAAAGGCACTCAAATTATTTATCAAAGCGAAATAGCTAATGATACTCTTTCTTTAGCTCTTCACAAAATCAAAAACTATTTGCCAAAGGCAACAATTAACCACGAATTAAGTGATGAAAACTTTGAAAAGAAAAAACTACTCTTGGAAAAATTAAAAGATAATGATGTTTTATTAATCGCTAGTACAACTAAAAAATCTGATAAATATATACTAGAATACTACCATTTAAATACTAAAAGCATATATTATGCAACAATTTCTAACGTTCAAGAAGCTATTCGCTTGAATATTAAGAATGATAAAAAGATTTATTTAACTTCAGATGGAAGCGTTTCAAGAAAGAATATCGAATCTATCTTCAATTACTTCAGATACAAAGGAATTCAGGGAGATCTTCTTGATCAATCGTCAAAATCTGCAATTCAGGATTTATAGATAACAATACCTTTTTAAATTGCTTCATGAATATTTTCTCGATTTCGTGAGGCAAATCTAAATAATTGTATTTGTTAGCAACAATACCTCTTCTGCCATGATGAGGAATATCTCCGCTAACAAAAATATCATAACCTTCATCTTTAGCATTTAAGTAGCTACTCCATCCGCCACCGCCGATGATAGCTACTTTTTTTATAATAGTTTTGCCTTCATTAATTAATAAACCATAATTTACATTAAGTTTTTTCATAGCATATTTCGCAAAGTCATGAATTTCCATTGCTTCTATCAATTCTCCGCCTCTTGCCATTGGCTCGCTTTCAAGTTTAAGAATGTTTATTAATCCTAATTCACGTGTTAAAGCATCATTCATTCCTTCTTTACCACCATCAAAATTAGTGTGGTAGCTATAAACAGGAATGTTAAGCGCTAATGTTCTTTCATATAAGACTTTTTTTAATGGATCTTTTTTCAAGACCTTTGCTCTTGTTCCAAAGATAAAAGGATGGTGTGAAATAATCATATCGATCTTATTTTCTAGATGATTATCAATAATGTATTGATAAACCTCTTCATCATAATCAAGGCAAAGTAAAATTGTATTTGTTTCTTCTTTAATCTTGCCACATTGTAAACCAACATGGTCATAACTTTCTGCTAGAGACTTTGGAAAATATCGAGCTAACTTTTTAAGAAGTATTTTAGTTTTCATCTACAATTTCCTCCAACTTGATTATTTTTTCTTTGATTTCACTTTTTTTGGCTTCATCACTAATTTGTGTTAAAACATATTTCAATTTATTAATTTTCTCGTTACACATATTAATGAAAGCAACTGGCTTATTTTTTAAGTTAAATGGGCCAAATTCAAGTTCTAAACTATTGTAATTAATGTTAATTCTATTTAACGAGAACCTGATAATGTCATAATAAATAGAATCTTCATAAATTATCATTTCATCATCAACTTTGTACCCTAAATTATAGAAAAATGTTCTAACTTCGTCTTGGTTTGTATGAGAGTCTATAATAAAAGTTTCTCTATAATTCCCCTTATCAATATCCCTTAAAACTATTTCTTTAATATTGTTAAATCCCATTCCAGCTATAACAATTGTCTGGTAATCTTTGGATACATTGTCGAGTCCACTAGATAAATTAGAACTAAAATTTGGCTTATTTATCGATTTAATTGTTCGTTCTAGATTTTTATATGGTCCAATTTTGTTCTCGACACCAAGTACTTTATTAGGAAAATTACGTTCGTTTAAAAGAACTAAAAGAAGACCATGGTCGCTGCCAATATCAGCGACATCATGGTCATCTTTAATAAAATTCACTATTTGATTTAAACGATTAGAAATCATAAATGATTAATGTAAATCGTCAAGTTTTTTAGTTCTTGTAGGGTGTCTTAACTTACGAATTGCTTTTGCTTCGATTTGTCTAATTCTTTCTCTTGTGACACCAAATTCTTTACCTACTTCCTCTAAAGTTCTTGGTCTATTGTCATCTAAACCATATCTTAAACGCAAAACTCTCTCTTCACGATCTGTTAAATCGTTCATTACACTAAATAATGCGTCACGATTCATTGATTTTCTTGTATATTCTGTTGGTGAAACACTTTCTTTATCTTCAACAAAATCTCCTAAGTGGCTATCATCTTCTTCACCAATTGGGCTTTCAAGTGAAACAGGCTCTAATGCAAGAGTTGTAATTTCTCTAATACGGTCTGGGCTAATTGTACCATCCATTTTTTTCGAAATTTCTTCTGCTGTTGGTTCTCTTCCTAACTCTTGTACAAGTTGTCTTTGAACCCTTGTTATTTTATTAATTGTTTCGACCATATGAACTGGAATTCTGATTGTTCTTGCTTGGTCAGCAATTGCTCTTGTGATAGCTTGTCTAATCCACCAAGTTGCATAGGTTGAAAATTTAAAACCTTTTTTGTAATCGAATTTTTCAACAGCTTTAATAAGACCTAAATTTCCTTCAGAAATTAAATCAAGGAATTGCATGCCTCTTCCGATATAGTGCTTTGCAATTGAAACAACGAGTCTTAAGTTAGCGTTAATCAATTGATCTTTAGCTTTTTTATCGCCGGCTGCAATACGTTTAGCAAGTTCGGTCTCTTCTTTTGGTTTTAATAATGGGACACGACCAATTTCCTTAAGATATTGCTTAACGCTATCATTTACTTTTACTTCACTAGAATCAATGTTATCTAAATTATTGATGTCAAGATTACTTTCGGCACTTTGCTCTTCATTGTCAAAATCATCAAAATCATCATCTTCATTTTCAAGGTCTTCTTCGTTAAAGTCTTCTGGCATATCAGCGTTATCAAAATCATTATCTTTACTACCAGCTACCTCATATCCTAATTCCTTGAAGTGTTCGAAGATTTTTTCATAATCTTTATCAGATAAGTCTAAATATGAAGTCTCATCAAAAAATTGATCTTGATCAATAAACTTAGTGTCTTTGTTCTCTTCTTCAAATTTTTTAATAATTTGATCAAGAGTTAGCATATCGTCATGATCATCTGTTGGAGTGTAATCATCCAAACTTAATTCATCTTCTTCGTGCACTTTTTTAAGCTTTACACTTTCATTTTTAGAACTTTTTTTAGTCTTTCTTTCCATATTAAGACCTCCTTTTTTTATCTTCTTCTTCAATTAAAGACTTTAATTTAGAAATACAAGTACGAGCATATTCAGCTTTTTCTTGTTCTGACTTATTTAAAGTAGAGTTTTTATAAACATCAAACGTTTGATTCTCTACTCTTTCTCTATTAATAGTTTCGACTAAATCGTTAAACTGTTCATCACTATAAGGTGGTATGTTATAACTATCTAAAGCAATATCAGTAATTTGAGATAATACTTTTTCTTTATTTTTACCTCTATAGTCTTCACTCGATATAAAAGCCATTAAGTTTTTAATGTTATAATCTTTCTCATCTTTTAAGTGAGTTGTATATTCAGCAATAATATTGGCTATTTCTCTATAAATCGGAGTTGAGAAATAACCAAGTTTGATATCATATTTTTCAATAACGTCTTTGCTTTCAAGCATATAACGAAGAACCTGCTTCTCAGCTAATTGGAGTCTACTCAAGACAGCTTGAGGTTCTGATTTTTCTGCTTGCACAAAGGCATTTAATGTTTCAGAATCTTTTTTGTCAAGACGCTTGATGTAACGTTTTAAAGCTTTATAAATTGTATCGTAGTTATAACCGCTTAAATTAACTAATTGATTGATATAATAATCAATTTCTAAACTATCACTTAACGTCGATAAAAATGGCAATAAGTTGTTAACCAATTTCTTTTTCCCTTCAAGGGTGTTTAAATTCAACTCTTTTCTATAATAATTTAATAACCACTCACCTTTTGATAACAAATTAGATAAATATTCTTTTAACTTTTCATCACCATATTTTTTTAAAATTTCATCAGTATCTTTTTCTTTAAAAGAAACATCATTGTTTACTAAGCGAAATGATATGTTTGACTCAGATAATATATCAGCAATTTTTAGCATATTTAATTGGCCTGGACCATCTAAATCAAGACAAAGTCTAATTTCACAATTTAAATATCTTAGTGATTGAAGGTTTTCCTTTGATAAAGCTGTGCCCATTAAGCCTATTGCTGATTTTATTCCTACTCGATAACAAGCAATGACATCCATGAAGCCTTCAAGAAGGTAAACATAGCCGACTTTTTTAGCCTCATTTAATGCATTGTAGTAATTATAAAGTAAATTCCCTTTGTTAAATAATTTCGTAGATGACGTATTTATGTATTTTGCTACTGAATTATCGCCTTCTCTAAACTTACGGCAACTAAAGCCAACAACTTGATTATTTCGATCGGTAATCGCAAAAGTAATTCTGCCAGCATTTAAATCACGATAAGGAGCATTTTCTAAATGAATAATTCCAGTTTCAGCGATGGTTTTAATTGAATAATTTTTAGATTTTAAAAATTCAATTATGTTTTCGCCTTTATCCTGTGAAAATCCAATCTTAAATGTACGAATAATATCATCGGTTAAACCACGTTTATGCAAGTAATCTAAGGCATCTTTGCCATTTTCACTCATGAATAAGCTGTTTTCGTAAAAAGTTGCAATTTCAGTTAAGCAATTTTGAATTGCCTTAGTTTCTGGATCTACTTTATCAATTATTTGATATTGATTTAAACGTGTATCTCGATAGCCAATAATTTCAGCAACTTTTAAAACTGCAGCCTGGTAAGAACAATGTTCGATTTTTTGCACAAAGTTAATAGCATTACCACCAGATCCGCACGCAAAACATTTGAAAATGCCTTTTTCTTTGTTTACATAAAAGTTCCCTAAGGAAGTGTCGTTATGAAAAGGACAAAGCGCAGAATAGTTTCTGCCTTTCTTTTCTACTTTGATGTAATGCGAAATAACTTCTACAATATCTGTATTTCGTAATATGTCGTTAGCTAAATCAATTAAACTTCCACTCATTTATAAAATGTTCTATCTAATAAATAATTACGTAAGTCCTCAATTTTAATTCTTTCTTGTTTCATTGAATCTCTTTCTCTAACTGTAACACATCCATCATTGAGAGTATCAAAATCGATAGTTACACAATAAGGAGTTCCAATTTCATCATTTCTTCTATATCTTTTACCAATACTTCCAGTTGTGTCAAAATTCACATTAATATAAGGAATTAAGCTGTCAAAAACTTCTTTTGCTTTCTCGTTTAATTGTTTGCTTAAAGGAAGAATTGCCGCCTTGTACGGAGCTAAGAATGGTTTAAGATGCATAATTTTTCTAATTTCACCATTTTCTAAGACTTCTTCATCATAACTGTCAGTAACAATCATTAAGAACAAACGATCTAAGCCAAGAGATGGTTCGATACAATATGGGACGTATTTTTCATTTGTTTCAGGATCAAGATAATCTAGACTTTCACCACTATAATCTTGATGGCGCTTTAAATCATAATCTGTTCTATCAGCAATGCCCCAGATTTCGCCCCAGCCAAATGGGAATTTATATTCTATATCAGTTGTTGCCTTTGAATAAAAAGCAAGTTCTTCTGGTTCGTGATCTCTAAATCTTAAATTTTCAGCTTTAACTCCAAGTGACTCGACAAAACTAATAGAGTAATCTTTCCAGTATTTAAACCATTCTAAATCGGTTCCAGGTTTACAGAAAAATTCAAGTTCCATTTGTGTAAATTCACGAGTTCTAAAAATAAAGTTCCCTGGAGTAATTTCGTTTCTGAACGATTTACCGACATTAGCTATACCAAGTGGCAATTTTCTTCTTGTTGCTCTTTGAACATTCTTAAAATTGACAAAAACACCTTGTGCTGTTTCTGGACGCAAATAAACTACACTTTTTGAATCATCAGTAACACCAATATGTGTTTTAAACATCATGTTAAATTGTCTAACGTCGGTAAAATTTGATTTGCCACATTGTGGACATTTTAACGGATGAGTTTTTATAAATTCTGATAAAGCGTTCAAATCCATTCCATTAACATCGACATCAGGATATTGCTCTTTAACTAAATCATCTGCTCTAAAACGGCCACGACATTCTTTACAATCAATTAATGGATCGTTAAAAGTCGTAACATGACCAGTAGCTTCCCAAACTTTTGGATTCATCAAAATTGCAGCATCTATCCCAACATTTGTTGGTGATTCGCTGACAAATTTTTTCCACCATAATTGTTGTAAATTTTTTTTTAATTCACTGCCTAAAGGGCCATAGTCCCAAGTATTAGAAAGGCCACCATATATTTGTGACCCTTGAAAAACATATCCTGTTGTTTGTAAATGTGTAACAACCTTATCAAATTTATTATCCATTATTCATCAACCTCACGACAAAAATTATCTTAATAATTTAATAAGATGTCAACATACTATAAGTGTACTTCAGAAAAAACTTAAAGAATTAATTTTAATGTTATTTAATTGGGCGAAAATTAATGAAATTCGCTTAAAAACTATTAATATTAGCTTTTCATCACATTTTTTTATAAATTCTAGAGCGATTAAATACTTAGCATTAAAAAGTTTCTCATATAAATTTAGAAAATTATTATAAATTTCACTATTTTTATTAATAATTTCCCCATATTCATTTTTATAATCATTTAAAACCATATTAATTTCTTGCTCTAAAACATTAATAATTGAATATCCTGTAAACCTTAAATAAAAAGAAATAAATAAAGTTAAGTATAATATATATTTATTTTTATCAGATATGAGCTCATCTAAAGTCAATTGGATTAATTTGTAATACTTAAAAAACTCTCTTCGCATCGTAAACAGCTCTCGCTCCACCGGGAACCACACTAAAACGTCCGGTAATGGCATACGTATCATATTTCTTGAATACTTCATAAAAAGTCTTATACCAATTCTTCGGATACCAGGAATAACTCTCAAAAAGGCTCTTGAACTCGGTTGCACTGACCGGTGTACCGGCATTAGCTTTTTCAGCTATCAGATTAAGGTATTCGTAAATTTTCATCCCGGCCGTATAACCATGCTTGGTTCCCCATTCTCCCAGTGCATCCGCCACATGAGGATTTAAAGCACGCACCATAGAGAATTCCGTGCAAATCAGTTTCTTTGTTACACCA
>OIEN01000020.1_pt1 | contig 138321 bp, 179 predicted proteins | sample 1581741 | NCBI WGS metagenome assembly OIEN01 (sample SAMN01760944, study PRJEB22395) | human gut metagenome | reverse complement strand
CTCTCCTTGCTTGGTCTCGGGTTCGGAATCGTGCTCTCCTTGCTTGGTCTCGGGTCCTGTGCGGGTTCTCCCCTATCGGTATCGCGATTTCACCGGTTCTACCACCCGTCGGTAACCACCGGAATCGGAGCTCTGAATTTGTGGAAAGTCAACAAAAACCACCGTATGCGAACGGTGGAATGTCGTTAGGCGGCAATAGGATAATAGCAGATAATCGATACCTATGGGCAATGGGCGTTCGAATCCCTACCGCAACTCTGGTTAAAGCGGGCCGGTTTTGAACGCCTGAATTATCGTCTGTTTATTCTAAACAAACCGGGTGACATACCACCAGCAGTATGGTGAGTTTGAACGACGATTCACAGGTTATTTATGCTTTTGATTACGACATCTGTCGGCAACGACAAGTGTCGTCTTTCTATACCTGAATAACGGTGGATACAGACGGGTATCCATAGTGAACTCTTGGTATATAAAAACACCAGCATCAATCATGATACTGGTGTTCCATTGATATTCGGGTTTGTCACCGACATCTACCGAAATTCGATTTCGTACCTGAATTCTTTCTACATCGCAATACATATACATTCATGTCTGCATTTTACGAAAAGGTAACCTCACCGTAACAGCGAAGTTATCGGTGAGGTAGTAAAGAAATCGGGTGATTTAGAAACTGTTCATTGACTCGTTCTTGAAATGTTCTGCAATATTCTGAACGGTAAGATTGTCCTGACAGAACCCGTCTATCAACTGGACTTTTTCACCTGGAGTTAGAAGTTTGTCTGTGCAAATGTCGTGAATGACGACATACGCAGTTGACTCACCCATCTGGCTTCTTGTATGGTTTCTGTGCTTACCTTCCAAAATCTGTCTGAACTTCTTTCCCATAATCTTCTCCTATCAGTAATCAATATTCTTGCTAACGAGCTCTGCCGAAGCCTGATGTTCCGCTACATACTGTTCAGCTAATTTCTGTGCGTTCTTGTCTAGGCTTCTGCGAACTCGTCTGTGCGAACTCTTCTTGGTAAAGTCTCTACCAGCCTGGGTATCGAAGTCAGCAAAGTCGTATGTATGCTTGAGCTCGTATTCGCGTTTGAGTGATTTTCTCATCGTTATTCCCTCCTGATGTAGAGACTCTGTAGGGCATCTTCTAGCAGCAATAGTGTCCAGAGTTTGTCGGTGTAGTTCCTATCCAGAGCCATCGTCATTATTTCCTGCCTGATGGCTTTAAGCAGTTCATCTCGGCTTACCTGTACTTGCTGCACATTCAACTCCTTATCTCCGTTTGGGCTTATAGCTGGCGAACATCGCAGACTCTTCTTCCTTGCGTTTTCGCTCGGCGTCCTTCTTTATCTGCTCGCCAGCTTTCCATTCTTTGTAGTCTTTGCACTTACCGTGACAGCCAGGATATCGCTTAGGTGCGACACATCCATGGCAGGGTGAATCGTTTCTCATACTCCGTTCTCCTTTATCTAGGCAACAACTCCACCTACAATAACTCTGCGTGTGCTACTTATGCGTTGATAATATTGCACCACAAGCACGCTATATCAAAGGTCTCGTCGTTCTCTTCGGTAGCGTCTGCGAAGGACAACGGACAGGAAAGAGTTCTGGGTTCCTTGCCGGGACATTCGACAGTTGCTACACAGGTATCTCCCTGTCTCTTGAGTGTGAGCTTGACAAGCACATCACCGATAAGCTCGTCAGCAGTCACTTCGCAACCGTCGGTGCCTTCTCTGAGCTGGGACATAAGTATCAGAACTTCACCCTGAAGCATACCAGGTGTAGGAACATTATTGAACTTCTTTTCCATACCGTTACCTCCTGTATAATCGGCTCCCTATGTGTTATTGTTTTATTGTATATACATTATAACATATTTCATACAGGTTCACGAAGTTATCATCTCTTGGCTTTTCTCCGTTCATAAGCCGCACGTCTCGCTGCCTTGTCGGTAGTTTCTGCCATGCCAGCAGCATCTGCTTCCTCCATGTTCTGGTCTGACGACTTAGCTGTTCTGTCGAGGTCAGAACGCTCTTGTGGAGTCAAGACGTTCTTATTGGCGTGCTTTGCGTCAGAGTCTCTGTGGATAGACGCAACGTCTACTCCATTAGGGTCATCCAAATCCACCTGAAGTTTAATGTAAACAAAATCCTGCGTGTTCGTGCCGTAGGCTTCACCCTCAAACTTCTGAGCGTCTTCTTCGTTCATGCCGAGCATCTTCAGTGCAGCTGTAACCGGGCTCTTGAACTCGTGTACCTCTCTCAAATCATACTTGCTGCCGGTGGGCTTACCGAACTTAGAGCGCTTGTAGCAAGCCGGCTGCAATCCGAGCTCTTTAATCCACGCGATGAGACGATTATAGCCAATCTTCTTGTTAGAGTCGGTCTGTTGCTGATTGTAGTCATGCAACTCCTGAGCAAATCGTCTGTTCGGTGGGGATGTCTGAGATGGGTCTTTCAGATTAGAGAAGGTGAACTTCTCAGGTGGAGTTCGTCTGATAATCTCCTGAAGCTTCTGGAGTTCAGCGTTGTCGAGCTGATACCAGGTACCCGCATCATTGGGGTTTGCTTCTTTTCTCTGCTTTGCTGTTGTTCGTGCAGAACAGTTCAAGATGGTCTTAAACTGCTGGTACTGCTCTGCGGTGAGATGGACGGTACAATCCAGCACAAAGTCACGTCCTGTCGGCAATCGTAGCATTAGATAAAACCTCCTTACCAGCATGCGATAACTGCTGCATCGTGTTTGTATAACTACACACGCACGACACGTGCGTCCCGCAAAACCGTTGATATTATGGTGAGAAACGGTAGGTTTCTCTATCTATTATATTCTTCAACAGTGATATAGAAACTGGTCTGGAAACATCGTTACCAGACCAGCTATTTTTACCACCTGTAATAATTATAGACAATGTGCTCCTTTTCTGGCTCATTACAACCCCAACCTGCTAGCACAGCACATCGGTACCAGTCGTCACCTGCTACTATTGGCTTACCTGTAGGTGAGTTCTCAAGTATTGCAGGGTCGAATACACCAGATTGTGCTGCTTCTGCGATTGTAGGGTCTACCTCGAGTTCCACTTCTTCAATGCTTCCGAAATTATCTAAAGCGGTGGCGGAGTAATACCAGAGGGTGTACTGCCGTTTCTCCCTAGCCATAGTGCCTCCTTAATATGGGTAATGACCTGTGATGACTCTTTCTGAGTCCAGGTGAACTTCCTCAACCTTTAACTCAGCGTGCCTCCAATCAGGGTCTTGATGCAGTCTTGCACGACGCTCCGCGTGCTTTGCGTCTTCTGCACATATCAATAAGCTATACGCTGAGCACCAGATAGGTTTGCCCTTTCGGTCATAATCCCTATCATCACCACCAGGAGGTGCGATGCGGCTAACCCAGAACAGCTTCATTTCTTCATCACGAATGTAGCCGACTCATCAGCCACATGAAGCATCCAAGCGAGCGGGTTTTCGTTGAATACCTGACTGATTGGCTGAACTTCCTTAACGTCCCAGGTACCCATGTGGCAGTTGATTGCAGCCGCTTCCTCGTCGGTAAGGTCAATGTACCTAGAAACAAGGAAGACCGACTTACTGCCGTGACCGCCGAACTTGAACTGCTCGTCGTGGTCCCAGCCCATATACTTCTCCCAGTATCCTGCCTCGTTCTTGCGGGACTTTTCAACCTGCTTATACATATTGACTTTGCACACGTCGTGGAGCAATGCCACCTTGATTACAGAGGACTGGGACATCTCTCGGAATTCAGGTCTGTCCTGGAAAGCATTGTACAGACGAACACACTCGTCGAACACTGCCAGGCTATGGTCAGCAAGTCCGCCTTCGTATGCGCAGTGATACTTGGTGCTTGCAGGTGCGGTGAAGAAGTCGCAGTGCGGTCCGTCGAGCCATGCGATAAGGTCTTCAATACCAGTAGCCTGAGTAGAACGAAGCAGGTTGATGATTCTTTCTCTTGGTGTTTCCACGTTAAGCATTTCCTTTCTGTTTATCTCTTTCTGCTAGAGCATTCGCCTTGCAGTAGATGTAATAGTAGCAAAAGTTATCGAACACGTTTCCGATTAAAGCTGCAATGAACAGTACCGTCAGGTTCATAGGCAGGATTATTGCTATACCAGCGCCTAGGAGTGTTGCGATGCTGTTCACGATGTTACAGTTATTATCGTAGCGTTCTCGACTCTTCTCGTCCGGGTGTACCTTAGCCCTGAGACGAATGCCTCCATTCGCCATGTTTCGCGTAATAAGTGCATATATTAGCACATTTAGCACGAAATAGAACTTGAGGTCGCCTGTTATCAGAACGTGAGCAAATAGAAAACCGTCAGCAATAATCTCTGCGGTTACAATCCAAAGATAATGCCTGTACAGCACGTCACCTTTCTTGTTCCACAGAAGCCCAAAAACGATTACGCCTAGGCAGGTAACTATCTGCTCACCTGATATATAGAAATGATTGACGACCTTCATCATCTCCGCATAGATGTACGGGTAACTCATTGAGTAAAATAAGTTGCAGATGAGGTTGGTCGTCAACATTATCTTAGATAGTTTCTGCCGGGTCATTAGGTGTACCCGTGTTCGCTTCAGTCGCTCTCTTTACCTTTGCCTGAGCCTCAGCGCTGGCAAGAAACGCTTTATAGCGTTCTTCGTACTCGGCCAGCTGAATCTGTTCGAAACCGTTCTTGGTTTCTTTGTAGCACAGATTCAGCAGTACTTCCTGCCCGTTCGGTTCCTTAACAGAACGAATGAGGATGGTGTCGAACTCACCGGGGTTCGCATTTGTAGCGAAGTCGAATGCCTTAACCAGGAACTTGCCATTCGGCATATAGGGCATGGTGAGCGGGTAGAGCTTGCTGAGCTGCTGGTTGATGAAGTTGTTGGTGTAGGTTGCACCGTTCGGGTCGACACAGATGAAGCGGTCATTGTCGTGATAGTAAACAGAGCCGTCTTCCTTGTAGACTGTCTTGAACAGCGAATACATTCTGCGGCACTGATACTCCATTGTAGTGGGTGTTTCATGCACCAAGTTCCAGACTTCTTCAACATCCTCGATAGGTGTGAGCGGGTATCCTGAACAGAGTCTCTTCAGGATACCTGCGGTGATGTTGAAACTCATACCAGAGTGTCCGTCACCACAGAGTGATTTGTATGCTTTAAGAGCACTCTGGTAACAGCTCTTAGCATATTCCAGTTCCATTTTGCTTAGTTCTGAGTCTTCCTTCTCCATTGCCGCACACTCACGCTCGCAGGCAATGCGGATTTCTTCTTCTGCCCATTCGGTCATGCTCATACAGGTACTTCCTCCTTCTTAATTCCCGTGATAAGTTCGCTATAAGGTAAGCCCTCAATCCAGCGGCAGAATGCTTTCCATTCATCCAGCTTGTGACCTTTACGCCAATGGTACATCGCGGCGAGTACCTCATAGTTCAATTTTACAGTACGTCTTTGATTGTAACTGCTAGGCAGTAGCTGTATTAGCTGCCACCACGCATGCTTGTCCTTTGTCTCAATGAACTGTTCGCGATAGTAGTTCATCAGTTCGATGACTTTCTTAATCATATCGATTGAGTCCAGTCCCAGGTGGTCGCATGAGAAGTCATCTATGGTGAGCTCTCTATCATGAATTTTGTGCATCGTGCTGCACGAATTCATTTCGATGTAGTCTTCAATGACATGGTCGCCGTCGTAGTCATAGAAGTTCTCCTCGTCGACAAAATCCTTGCCCTTGCGGTACGTCTTGAACTCTTTCCAGAAGTACAGAGGGGCATTGATGTCAACGAACACATCGATATAGCGACGGTACTTTGCGTGTACCGGACCACCAGAAGCAAGCTGGTTCATCAGTTTCAGGTCTGCCTGTCCGACGTGGTCGTCCTGATTATTGAATCTTCCGAAACCACTGTCTGATTTGTCCCAGCTGTTCTTGGGATTCCGCATTCCCCTGATAGCAGCCTCTAAGCCCACTACCTGGGTATTCTCAATTTGTATCATGGGGCACCTCCTTGCTCATTCTTTTCAGAGACATCGCCTCTGATAGTTGAAAGTGTTCGGCAAACTTTGCATTTTCCTCACACTCGTTACACTTGCTCATATCAGAACAATGACCATCAAGAATGGGACAATAGTTCTCGTCATTTTCTTCCGTAGTCCTATCGTCCCAGAAATTGTATTCAGCCATTGCTCTTCTCCTTGTTCGTTTCGATGCTTTTCTGAATAAGCCGAAGCTGTTCATCCCAAGGCGCGAGTGCTCTGCCGATATCGGTAGCTTTCATACTGCCAACCAAGCCGTCACCGTAGTTGTCATACCACTCAGCTTTAGCAGCATCCTGCTCAGCACTATTACCTTCCTTATCGCCGTCCCGATAATTGTACTTGAAAGCATTGAGTTTGCAGAACCAGTACACTGCCAGGTCACCGAAACGCTCGCGCATCTCCTCGATGCACTCTTTCTTACCGGGCTTATTGTAGTGCGACGGGTGGTCTACATTCTTTCTGATTGATTCATCCATAACGATTGCTCCTATTTCTGAGCCCGCCTCCTGCTGTTATGTAAACGGAAGGTAATCTAGAATCCCTTCCGGTAGCAAATTAGGAGGTCCTAATCTAGAATTGATGGCTCGTATCTTGCTTATTTCTGACTGGCTTCTAGGTAAGACTTAGGCCACTCGACTTTGAAATTCTCCCACTTCTTGTAGGCGTCGATGTAAGCCTCGTCGCTGTCGCCGTTGTAGGTAACCTCATAATACATACCGTCGGACATGGGAGTGCTGAACAGACCCTTATGATTCTGAAGGGTCTTGCAGTACCAAACCACATAAACGTCTTCTGCCTTGAGCTCCTGGGAATCTGACACGTCACGGTGTTTGTTGAAGTAATCTGCAACAACCTGCTGTCCGAACTTGATAAATTCTGCTGAACCGAACATGATGTATCTCCTTTCACATATAATGGTGAGCGGGTCTATCTAGCATCAACCCGCTCGGGTAAATCACTTAGGAGGTCTTCCTTATGGCTGGAGAAGACTTGTTGGCTGCTAGAAACCGAAAGGATGTGGGGCTTGGGCAAGCCCTTGGCTCTCAAGGTGGGAGTCGAACCCACGCCGACGACCTATCGCGATACAGACCGCCTACCTCCAGAAGACTTGAGAATATTGCCGGACTATTCCCGGCAGTCACCCGCTATTTACCACCTGGTTAAGAGCCGTGCTATCTTGGGTTACAGCGTGCTTCATAATCCCGGGCTGTTCGTCTAACTCCATTTACCACAGCACTTTAGACGCCTATCCGTGTCAAGCGGCTTCCGTTATGCGGTTCTCGTGGCACCCGGTATCCTGTTACGTCAGTATCTGGTCGCGAACAGGCAAGCATTACCTTGGTGTGAGACAATCGTGTAGGTTATTCCCTGCTTTATTCACCTACGCCGCAATGAGCATTATGAATTTAGTAAAGGCATTTACAGCAGATTCTCAATCGGTTCCCTGCTGTGTCAGGTAGGAGGCGGGCACTTGCATCACCGTGTTATCCTCCAGAGCCACTCCGTTATCTTTTTCAACCCGTTATTGTGTCAGCCACGGGGCTCGATTGTCTCATTGGTTGGGGTAGCGGGATTTGAACCCACGAATAGCAGTGTCAAAGGCTGCTGCCTTACCTCTTGGCGATACCCCAGAATAGTCCCAGCAAATACTGGGTAAAATGAAATAAGTGATGTAGAACAAAAGAACGGAGATACATGACCGTATTGCCGATATCCCAGCAGTATGTACTCTATTGCACTACATCAGCCTGAACATACTCAGGTTCGTCTTCGTCAGGTTCTACCTCCGGCTCATCTGCCAGGAGACCTTCGAAGTAGTTCGCAAAGACACGCAGCCCTTTCACGAACGATTCGATTGTTTCGGCATCCACACGCTGGTCTTTCCAGTCTTTGCGGAAATCCTTTACACCTCTGCCGAGTTTTGTGAGTCCTTCCCTTGCCTTGCGAGCCTCGGCAGCATTCAATGCGACAACCGTGACTTTCATTGGTTACCTCCTACACATTAGATTTTGGTTTTGTGTTTACTGTATATGTATTATAACACAGCATTCGGTTTTGAACCGAAGATGCTGGATTCTCAATCCAGATTAAACTCATCATCTGAGTCGTCTGGGTCTTCATCATCGCAGCCGTCATCCTTGGATGCTCGCTCAAATTTTCCGGGGAGAACTTCCATTCCTGTTGCGAGCATCTTAGCAAAAATGTGCGGCAGTCCTGTAGCTTCAAGCTGCTTGGTAGTACTCCCGATAGCAAGTCTGCTCTTGAGAGCTTCGCAGAAAGTATCGTGAGCTGATGCTACCAATTCAGCGTACTTCTCAATCTGAGCTTCTTCCTCTGGTGTAGGCTTTCCTCCTGAGAACTTGCTGAAATCCGGACGCTCGTCGTCGATACAGTCAAGCAAAAAATGTGAACACACCTCAAGGAGACCTTCGTAGGCATCCTTCTTGCTACAATTTGCAGACATTGCTACGCCGGTATCCTGAAATACCATCGCAAGGTATCCATTATTCGGCATTGTGGTGAACACGGAAATTTCCGGATGAGTCTTATCCATTTTATCTTCCTCCATACTCTTCATCCCAGGCACCGTCCTTGTAATATCGATTGATGCGAACCCAGCCATTGTTCTGGTAAGTATCAAGTCGATAGCACATACCCTGGTCGCTAGGTTCTGTCGTTACGATTACGTTCTCGCCTTTGTCGTTGACTGCGGTTGCGGGAAGTTCAGCACCCTTCGTGAATATTGCTAGATTTGCGTAGTTGATAGGTGAGCATATCCTTCTAGGTTCTGCTGCCATGTCTGCCTCCTTTCGGTCTCTCAAATGTTCTTATCTGTTCTACATGACCGCACACACCATTAGCACTGGCAAGTGCTTTTAGTTTGGTCTCGGTAATCCACCAATACCAAGCACGGTCATCGACAACCCGGTAGACTAAGAACTTACCCACAGGGTTGCCTATGTCTTTCGGAAACCCGAACACAACCAGGCTACCGTTTACAAGGACATTCTGAACGAACGGATTAGTCTTCTGCATTGATGTACGTCCTCACGCAGTCGTTGAACACATACCAGCACAGAGTTTCGAAATCAAAGCCGGCAGTTGTCAGGTCGTCTGTGCATGAATGCTCCCAGATGTTCTTAGCAACGCGGAGGAATCCCGCATCGTCCCGAGCACCCCGAGCTATTGCGAACATCTCGCTGTACTGCTCATTCGTGCCCTCACGATACAGATTGTATCTGATGCAAAGGCTTCTGAGCGCCTCGATGTCCATCTTACGAGTAATTCTGATATCGTCCATAATGTGCCTCCTTGTTCGCAGTTTGTTGTGTTTTATTGTATCACTATTATAACATAAAATACACCGTGAAACGAAGTTAGTGCGCACCGTCAACTTCGGACTTGACGGTTATCTTATGTTCATCGACATTATACACCTTGCACAATATCTTCTTGGCATCGTCAAGAGTGACTATTCTTCCACCGAATTCCCACTCATAACTCACTTTAACGAACTCATCGAGTATCGCCTGCACAATCAAATCGTTCATAGATACACCCCCTTACAATACCAGGCAGCCTGCATGCTGGCATAAAGCTGACTGAACAAACTTCTTGGTAATCTGTTCGATTTTTCGGTATGATGCTTCTGCAAATGTCCGGTCGACGAAATCGACGAACGCACATGGAAACAGTTCCTTAGCAAGCGGACCATTGATAATCTGGGTGAGAAAGTCCTTGTCCACCGTACTATCGACGGGAATATTAAAGATGGTTGAGTACTCTTCGACAATACGAACTGCACAATCAAGCTGTTCAGACTTAGGAATAGGCTTAACGTCGATTCGGTTGAATCGTCGAACAAATGCCCTGTCCTTAGAAAGAAATTCATCGAATTCGTCTGCTGTTGTGGCAGTAATCACACAGAACTCACCTCGAGCAAGTGCCGGTTTGAGGAGGTTTGCAGCTGACACGGCACCTTCTGCTTCACCCAGCGTAGAGAGTATATGTGCCTCATCGATGAAGAGAAGAACCTTTTTCTCCGATTCCCTCAGCTCTCTGATGATATTTTCAAGACGTTCCTCGAAGTCACCTCTGTATCTCGCACCTGCCAGCAAGTCACCGGAAGATAGCTCTATTACAAGTGGGAGTTCTGAGGATGCTACCTCTTCTATTTCAGGGAGGTATCCATCATTTTCTTCCTGCATTGACAACCAATTAGCGTAGAACTCTTCCTCAAGCACCTGAGCAAGTCCTTCGACAATAGATGTCTTACCACAACCAGCTGCGCCGATAAGCATAACATTTGGTTTGGTGCGTCGTCTGAGTGCAATGCGGATTTCCTCGATGTCTTTGCTTCTAGCATAGCACTTAGGTAACGCACCGGTTGCTGCTAGCAAGGTAAGATTTCGCCCGTATTTGCAGAGATTCTCGTACTCTCGGTTAATATTTTTCAGTCTACGAATATAATTGTTGTTTCTGTCCATATTGACCCCCTACATCGACTTAGAATCTTGCTTCTAGTCTAAGTTCACTTCTCACCTGCATAAGCAGTTCACCCAGGCGATTTTTCCCTTCACCTTCACAGACTCCCCAGTAGGTGTCGTGCCAGTGATTACCCTCAATCAACTCAGCATCACCGGTTGCAATCAGAAGATTGCCAAGGTGTGGGTTCTGTCGGAACTTCAGCCCCAAGATTCTAGCCATTACGCTATCCTTAATCTGCTCCCAGTCAGGGCGAAGCTGAACTTTTCTGCCGAGCTTCTTGGCGTCTCTAGGTTCAAGTTCACAGAACTGAAACTTATCCATGGTATTCAGACACTTCTGTGCCTGGTACGCAGCTTCTGAATTCTTGAAAGACATCCCGTCCATGTTGATGGCTGCGGGGTAGAAATTACTCAAAAATGCGTGCTCTCCTTCGAATTTGTCTATCTTCATCGTCAATACCTCCTTTGTATTTATTGTACCTACATTATAACATAAAAATGCGTGAAGTACGAAGTTAGAACTGTCCCGCTTTAATACCGTGAATTAGCTGTAAGACAATCTGAGTAAGTTGATTAACCAGACACTGATTGAACATAACCCAGTATTGCTTGGCGGTGTGTTCATCCATGTGCAGAACTTCACGCTCAACTACCACATCGGTAGCTACTTCCTGCATGGTCTGCTCAAGAACATTGAACAGCTTAAAGCCAATCTGCAGTCCAATCTGGTTGGGGTCATCAAGTCTCGGCTTATCTCTGACAGCAGCACGAACAACCACATGGTCAAGCTGTCTAGGAACCCATGCTTGGATTGCCTGACCGATGTATTCTTCAGCTTGTTCCACGAGCTTGTCCGTTTCGGTTTTCGGTGCTGGTGTAATGCCGGTTAGAATTATACTTTTCTTCTCACCAGCAGCTTCTGGGTTGTTGTCTATATACTTTTCCATAGCTTCTCCTTTTGATATTGATTCGAACTCGTCAGCAGTCAGATGTCCCCGTAAAAGCATATCCTTAGCGTTGTAGGTCATGGGGTATTCTTTTCTGTGCCGTGCTTCAACTTCAAGTATCTCGTCTAGATTTGGCATAATAAACCTCCTATATTAGCAGTCTGCAAAATGAACTGAGTCGCTGATGTCAGCCTGAAGCAAGAACACACCAGGTCCTTGGCTGTCGAGTGATGTGCAGAACGGATAAGGGTGTACAGCCAATGCCTCATCATTCATCTGCTCAGACACAATCATGATAGCAGCCTCGTCAGGCATATCTTTAGTCAACTTGCGGAATTCACCAAGTGACATAGTGTCTTTGAATTTCACCTACTCATCTCCTTTCTGAATATTATTCAAGAATTGTCGGAACTGTTCACGAAACCGTTTTCGGTACCTAGCAATCTGTGGCTGAGAGCATTGATACTTGACAGCCATATCTTCTTGCTTAGGTGATTCTCCATAAGCGGCACCATAAGCAAATTCCTCGCATACGTCCTTGTACCTACCGTCAGGTAGTGTTGCCAGAAAATCATCTATCTGGTCTTCAAAAAGCCCGGGGTAGAAATCCGGTTCAGCTGGGATGAAGTCACCGTATGTAGTGCTGTCACTCTTTTCATCATCTACCAGGGCGTCTAGCGACCCGATTATAACCTGGTCAACCTCACCCTTCTCCCACATACTTCTGGGTATACGAATTGTCGAGCAGTTTTCTCGGCAGAATCTTTGCATAGCTCCTTGGATGCACGGTACTGCATACGTCGCAAAAGCAAGGCCTTTATCGGGGTCAAACTTCTGACAAACACGCCAGAGTTCCATAAACCCTTCTTGTAGGCAGTCCTCATACCAAGCCTTCGGACAACTAACCCGCTTCATACAATAATACACCAGATTCTGATTCTTTTCAAATAGCTGCTCCGGAGTCATTATTACCTACCTCTTTTCTGAACACACAGACATTATAGGTAACAGAAGACTTCTTGATACCATATTTCTTGGACATCTGAGCAACGGTCATGGTAGCGTAGTCAGCGAGAAACTGTTTCTTTTCCTCGAGTGACCATTTATGCCTTTTCTTGGGTTTTTCTTCAACAGGTTTTGTCTTTTCCTCGAGTTTTCGCTTAGCTACCTCATGAACCTGCTCAAGGTGTACCGGCTTAGCTTTACCGTAGGCTTCTGCGAAGAGCTGCGTCTTGGTAATACCAACCTCATCGCAAACCTCTTGAAGCTCACTCTTAGATGGTTTACGGCGCTCCGCTGCTGTCTCACGCATGGTCTGAACGTCTGCTTTGTCAGCATACTGCATTTCAGCGTCCCGGTATTCCGTACCGTTAAGCAATGCGGTAGTATCCAGGTTGAGATTGAACTTCTTAATGAGCATAGCTGCCAGAGCTTCAACTCGCATATTGACTTCTTTTTCTTTCTGAGCTTCAATTCGCTTTGCTTCTGTCTCAGCCAGTTCGTTGACAATACGCTCTAGGATGTGCATATCAGCTACTCTCGGCTTAAGCCCAAGCTGTCGAGTGAGTGCTTCGTCCACCTTATTCATCAGCTCAATGCTGAGTGAATACATGAACTTAGATTTAGCAGTAAGAAACACCTCGACGCTCACGGTGGTAATCTGTTCACATAGGATAAGCTGATTACGACCGCCTTCGCGTCCGTCCATGTACCTGAAGTAGACGTGCATAGGCAGATGGTCGGAATCACGAGTTGTGAGCGGAACGACGTTGAATGTAGGTGCATTGAGATTATTCTCCTCGCAGGATACGATGAGATAAGGCCGGGATTTCTTCTGTACAGATGATGTCTTGCTTCCGTCACCCGTCTCATTATCAAAGTGCAGGAACCAGACGTCACCTCGTCTGTAGCGACTGTACCACCTATCCATATTGTACCTCCTAATGTAAAATCTACATACATATTATAACAGATTCTACCGTGAAATACGAAGTTGTGAACGTGTAGCACGCTACGTTATGCGATGTACTTTGTGAACCGTATACAAGTTATAATCGCGGTTTACAACCTCAAGCACAACGTAGCATCCATACAGCAAAAATAAAAAGCTGTAGGCTCTTGTGAACCTACAGCTCTTCATTTTGGTGGGCCTCCAGAGACTCGAACTCTGGACCACTCGGTTATGAGCCGAATGCGCTAACCAAACTGCGCTACGCCCCGTTGTCTGAACACCAACCCTCCAGGTGTTTCAGTGCGTCAATGCTACCATTGACTTCCCTATTCGCTGCCAAGACTATTGCCCTGGCTACAGAATCATTGATAAACGGTCACGTCGATAAGTCGTTACCTCCTCGACATGTCAAGGGCAGAGCCTTTACCTTTCTTTCACGAGCAACTACGCAAGTTCGGGACTATTGCCTCGGACTGCCTTTCGTTGTGACTCCATCTCGCTTGCAATCGCTCAAGGCTGCGAGGATTGGTTACTTTAGGTGTGTCTTGCGATTCTTGGGTTTACTTGCCCAAGGTGCCTGAATGGTCTTGTAGTTACAGGAAATATTCTCCTGTCTGAGCTTGTCACAGAGTCTAGCAACTCGGGACGAGTTTGCTCTGATAGTAGACAAGTCAGAATATCTACCTTCACTGATGATTCTGTAGATACTACCCATGATACCTTCTGTGTGCTTTGCACCCAAGAACGGGAGCTTTTTCGCGCTGAAGAACTCTTCTCTCGACATGCCATTTATCATGACATCACGTTCAGTCAGGCTCTCCTTGCCGTCAGACTCAGCGTCACGCTCAACAAAGATTTTGGTAACATTCTTGTGCCGGTCGATGAAATTAGTAATCGGTTTCTCCCAGTTCTTCCAGGTAGACCCGATTCGGAAGAATGTTTCACCGGTCAGCTTGTCGGTGTCGTACTCGCCACCCATACGGACACGAATGAAAGATTCATTCAAATCCTTAGCAACGAAGTCACCGGTATGCTCTGTTACATTATCACCTAGGTCATAGATTTCGTCGATAGACATATCTTTGACCAAACCCAGAAGATATTCAGCAGTCTGCTCTTTTGTCCAGCCTACCTGCTGTCCCAGATTACCTCCCGCCGACAATTCTTTTGCCAGATTGGCATTGAACGTGTCACGGTCGTCTGTATAAGGAACATTGTTCACTGCGATATACGCAACGAACTGCTTAAGGAACGGAATGAGCTTATCGTAAGGTGCGTACTTCAGCATCCAGATTGCTGCAGCCGCATTCTCGTCAATCTCACCGATAGCACCGTAGACGTGAATCTGTACGGGTATTTCCCTACCATCTGCTCCGAGCATCCAAGCAACACCCATACCGTTTTTCTGTACCTTTTGAGAATTGATTGTAAGCATAGTAGATTACCTCCTATGTGTTTTACTGTATCTATAGTATACAACAAAACTGATATGGGTTACGAAGTTGCGAAATGGGACGTCGAGACAAGTCACTACCTCATCTCGACGTTAGATAAGGGTTTATCGTACCCTGTACCCTGCTTAAGGTGTGCACCACCCGTTCTGGGACGCCGGATTTCCATACCGGAGGCTGTGCTCGCCCACCTACGATGCTGAGTTCTAAGCGGTTTCCCAGCTTTATGCCGCTTCCGTACCCAATGACCTGCATTTTCAAGACAGCTCCTTTTTCTTCTCGTCTGCCAGGTAATGCCTCAGCTTAGGAAAAGTCCATGCTAAATGATGGGAATCGAACCCATGTAGCTTTTCCTACGCAGATATTAGGCTCAATTACCAAATCATACACGCAGTACTTCGCTCTTGTCGGTCTATGTCAGAACCGATTGCTTCTGACCAATTTGCATACATTGTCGCACAAACTTTCTGGTGCGGGTAGCAGGACTCGAACCTGCACTCCTTTCGGAAATAGTACCTAAAACTATCGTGGCTGCCAATTACACCATACCCGCATTTGGCAGGGTGACGCGACTCAACCCTGCTTATTATGAATGCAATGAACGGTACGAAAAGAAGTACTGTGTAGTGTTTAACTACATTCACATTATAACATTATGTCTACCGTAATATCGAAGTTAATCTTTGGAACCCTTTCGGTAGCAAGAATAACTGCAGCATTTCACGTTCTTATTCTTTTTCGTCTCCTTGTCGTATACCGATATTGTGTAGACGTACCCAGACTTTGAGACGAACATAGGTAATGTGAATTCCTTATGACAAATCGGACAGACATACTGTCTAGACTTTAAGTCTCGGTCGAACTCTTTCTCGCTTTCGTTTGCATCCATATGATTACTCCTTTCTCACCAACAGGTGTAGATATCGACCGTACCCCATGCACACCCGGTGTCGTAGACTTTTCCAGGACCGAGTGAAGTTACGATAATTGAACCATAGGGCAGAAAGCTATAGTCTGTGGCTACACAGATATATCCATCGGCATCTCTGATTGTGCCATCGTCACCATGATGTCGGTCAGGAATAGACAGTCCGGGGCCCGGGAGTACGTTTTCTGAATAGTAGGTTTCTTCGTGCCCGCCGTAATAGACTACACCAGCCTGTCGGGTAAGCGGGCATTCATATATACAGTAAGCACTGGTATACTGTAAGGTGATTCCTGTAATCGGGCACACATTCTCACCCGTAGCAGGTGCGTCGGCTGGAATTATAGGTTCTGTTTCGGTTTCGACTGGAGCAGCCACATAAACCGGTTCCGGTTCGGTAGGTGCTTCTGTAAAGGGTTCTGTCTCGACCACAGGTGCTTCTGTAACCGTCGTAGTTGTTGCTGTGGTCGTGGTTGTGCTTGTCGTTGTGGTTGTTTCTGAGGTAGAAGTAGCTGCGGTAGTGAACAGAAGTGTGTCTGCTGTCTCTGCTATGTCAGTGCATAGCTCAAGTTCGTCTACCGTGACTACGATGTCGACAGCTGACGAATCTTGCATCTCAGAATTGAGGCTACCCCAACCGGTTAATAGACTTGCCGCTGTCAGGATTAGGATTGCTGATTTTGTTTTCATTTCTTCTTTCTCCTTTATGTGTTTATTGGGCGTCTACAGTTTCAAATTATATATTACAGTCAACCTCGGTAACGAAGTTACACATAAACCACGCATGCTAACGCATAACACACGGTTGTGATTTACATATAATTACACTATAAACACACTGTCTACACGCAAAACCACAGCAAAACACACGCAGAAATAACGATACACATATTGTATAATACAAGAGTCACAAAACCATAAAACCGCCCTAGACAACTCAATGCCTAGGGCGGTTTGCTATCCTATTATTTTTCTTTTGAATACGAAATGTATGACTCAATCTTAGCAGTAATCCAGTCCTCGATGTCTTCCTTGTCTTCCGTCAGCAGCTCATACGCTTTCTGCGTCAGGTTGCCCTTAATATAATCTATGCAAGCACCGAGCGCTTCCTGCTGAGACGTTGTGTTCCAGGTTCCGTTCTCCTTCGCAAGCCGAACAAATGTCTGTTCGACATAACCGATGCCGTCTTCCAGAACCGTCTGAAACTCCTGAAGAGCCAGTTGAATCTTTTCGGACTTGGTTTTAGCACTGAGCCACGCTACACCGGAGCGAATCAGTGCCAGTGCTGCTACTGCCAACGCGGTGGCAATAATGTCGGTGATAATGTCCTGAATGTTCATAATCAATACCTACCTTTCTTATTTACCGGACGTCGTTTGATATAAAATCTAACCAGGCAACTGAAATCAGTTCCGGTTTGATTTCTTTGATTTCCTTGTAGAGTTCTACATAAGCGGCGTGAGTGGCACCGTTACCACCCATTTCAAAATAATCCTCCATGTCGTCATGAAGCTCTGAAATGTACAACCGAAGCCGTTCATTTGAGATGTTCGGGTCTTCCAACTTATCTCGAACGCAGTTTATTGTACGATTCAAATTAGCACGAAATAGCTTCTTCAGCATTCGTGTGTTGAGCTCCTGCTGGGCTCGCTCTTTCTGAACTTCTTCAGAATCAGCGGCTGCCTGTGCATTTTTCTTATCGACCTGAGACCAATGTCTCTGGAGGAGAGTGCTGATTAGTCCGCTACTTAGAACTGCTACGACAATAGTGATAATATTTTCTGTACTCATTTTGAATCGACCTACCTTACATAACCTAACCTTAAAATTCTTTGTCAATGTACGTTTCTCGGATTACATTCTCACCAAAGAACTTTCCATCAATCCCCTCACGCACCGGAAATGTATCCGGCGTTGCTTCCAGATTACCACCTCCATCTATGTTTTCTATATACCCGTCGTCGATTAGCTCGATGTAGTCTATCTGAAGAAGAACGAGCCAATGCTTCATACGGGCGCACATCTGTCTGTACCAGGACACTTCTGCTTCAGAATAACACTCAATTCTGAATACATCATGCAGATACCCCTGAATTCTCTGCCGTCTTAGGTACAAAGGAAATGCGACTTGACGCCGTATACCTATATAAACATAAGCATATAGCGGAGCGTTACCATACATAATATCAGTGTTCATGTCAACACCTCAATTCTTATGTCTGAGTAGCACCGTTAGCATAGAAGCTGCCGAACAGTCGTGTTGTCGTTTCAGACTGGAGCTCGAGTGTGCTCGGAGCGTCAGACAGACTACCCAGATTATGCTGTGTCCATGATACATACGGAGGGTCGTTCATCTGTGAACCTGAGTAACCCGGCATACCCAATCCGTTCATATTGTGCATAATCACGTAGAAATACGTATCAAGCGGGTCAAGGTATTGCTCGGTGCCTCGATTGAACGTAAACTCCTGCCAGCCGATTGCCGTGATAACCTTTGCGTTTCCAGCTGCAACAAGCGAACATTTTATCTTATTCTCATCTTCTGGGTCAGGTCCTAGATACTTGTAAATTGCAGGTGCGATATACAAGTCATATTCAGGGCTGCTAGGAAGTTGAGTTACGCAGAGCTTGAATTTCATATCGCCAGTCAGATAGATAAGTTCCGGTACCTGAATCATCGTAGCATGAGCTGTCCAGTTTCCGTCCTCACCTTGTTCTACCGGCGTATTGCTTCCGATAGCCACCGGGAAAGTGCTGACCAGCACGTTTCGTTTCAACAGGTCTCCAAAACTCAGCAATGACCACCAGCCATTCTTATACGACCAGAGCGAGTGGGTGCTCTCGACCATATACAGCTTATCTTCCAGCGGGTTTTGTAGATTCAGCCTTGCGGTGTCGTCTGCCAGAACGATGTAATCACCAATCTTGATACGGCGGTTACCAGTGTCCAGATACAGGTTACAGGTATCGACGGTGACATGAATCTTACCATTGGTGATTGCCTGTGGCATTGCCGCTTCGGTTGTCTTAGAATGAGCCACTGGGTCATTGTCATTCCATTTCTCTGCGGTAGCACCTGCGGGAATGTCGATGGTATTATCTGTCTTAGCATTAGCGTTGAACGTGCCTAATGTCGTTCCTCCCTGAGTTATGGTGAGGGTAGCATCGCCGATATCAGCAGATTGTGCATAAGATGACAGGTCAATCTCGATTGTGGTGTCAGTCTTGGTGTTAGCTTTAAAAGTACCGAGCACGGTGCTGCCTACCTTAATGGTTAGAGTTCCATCACCTACGTCAGATTTCAATTCATAGTCCGACAAATCAACTACTGGAATATTGATGATGTTGTCTACCTTTGCGTTTGCTGAGAACGTACCTAAGGTAACATCACCTTGCTTAACCGTTAGCGTACCAGCTCCTACATCAGTTTTCAGAGCATAGGACGACAAGTCAAGTGTGATGATTGCGTCTGATTTAGCATTAGCACTAAATGTACCAAGAGTAACATCACCCAGCTTAATTGTCAAGGTTGCATTACCTATATCAGTCTTTAAAGCATAATCAGACAGGTCAACCGTTGCAGTTCCTACATACTCCCATGAATTGCTCTGAACTACCCATAGGTATTCTTTGTAAAGGTCACCTGGTGTTGTGTCAGGACCCACCAGTACGAAATAGAGGGTATCTTCTGGGTGTGCAGGAGGGTCGGTAGGTATCGTAGCAGACGTAGTGACGTCGACATGCGTTATGCCGGAAATCAACTCGCGGACTGCTTGGATTTTCTGCAAAATCTGATAGACGAGATACTCGGTACTGTCTTGGCCGAGATAATCGCCTACGGTATACTTTGCCATGTGCTCACCTCCTTATTCTTAATCTATTATAGTGAGGAGTATCGTTTGCGGATAAAAATAGATACGAGTAAGTATGGACTCCTTACTCGTATCTATTATAGGTTTGATATTCAGATTGCGAGTTTAGGTAAGCAGTTGAGACCAGCCTGCTTGGTGCTTGACTGAGCTGGTGCCCTTCTAAACATACCTAGTATCAGAACACCTGGTATGTTCTTTGAGATTGTTCACATTCGTGTTATCTTCTTTACCGCATCTAAGGCTGCTATTTTCTGAATTATCTTGTCTATCATTCGTACTATCTCAGTAGAAAAACACTCTGTCCGTTCCAGCACCTATTCGAGTTGTGTATATTTTTCTTTCGATGGTATCAATCGAGAATATATCGAAAGCGTGTTCTGTTGCTGTGCCTCTGGTCATTGTCGCACCATGACTTTGAAGAGTATCGCACAACGTCGCAATTTCGAGAATTGTTCCTGTCTCATCATGCGGTACATATCCGTCAACATGCGCGTGTCCTGTAATAATCGCAGCAATAGTTGCCTGTGCAGACCTTTGAATTGCTTTAAGACCATTACCAAGTCTTGCTCCGTTAGATGTGTGAGACGTAATAATCCCATTCTCGATTTGTGCAGGAACGTAATGAGAAAATACAATAACCGTCCAATCAGATTCAAGCTCTGTGATTACACTTTCAAGCCATGTCATCTGAGCATCTGATACCAAGTCACCGTTTTTCTTAGTATCGAAACAGATGTATCGGATTTTTTGCGTATTATTATCGAAATAATAATTGAACAGTTCCGTACTTTGCACAATAGCATCTTCATTACGTCTGATGTAGTAGTTGTACATTTCTGAATCGGTAAGCTCAGCTCCTGCATCTAACGCACTATCTAATGTATTATAATCGTGATTACCTCTTACAGTGAACATTCTTATTCCGCTAAATCTACTCATCCATAAATCAAGCTTATTAAATGTCTCAGACTTGGTAGAACTGCCGTTAAAGACATCACCACCGCATACAACCCATGAAATCGATGTATTCTTTATAATGTCCTGCATCAATAGCTGTGTATTTCCTGCATTCGCTTCGATATGGTAATCTGTGTAAAATAAGAAAGAATCACCATGCAACGCAACTCTCGTTGTCTTATCTATAATGTCTGGATATTTTGCGTCAAGAAATGTTCTCCAATAATCAGGTATTTCGTTCTTTTGAATTTTTGTGCTGATATCCGATACTTCTTCTTTAAGCTCGCGAATATCGTCTACCGAATCTTTCAAACACCCTTCGACTACAATTCCGTCATAGCCTTTTTGATTAAAGACAATAAAAATCTTAGCATTTGGTGGAATCGTCACATTAGTAAGCGTTTCAGGGACATTTTCTTCATGGAAAAGAATCCTATCTATAAAAGTTGTAGCATCGACTGTTTCTGCATCACTATAGAATGCAATCTGTGCATACGAACCAGATGTAACAACTCTGCTCTGGGACACGACTTTACTAATTATCTGGAAATCTTCAGCGTAATACCAATACGCATCCCAGTTGGAATTGACGGTTATTGCCTTCGTTGTGCTATAATGATGTGTTTTTTTTGTATGCCTTATCAATAACAGATTCTGAAAATCTATTATAAATATCTGTTTTTATTTCGACAGTAGATTTGTCAGCTTCTTGTGCCGCTGAAAGTGCGATATTAGCAATATTATAAGCCGCATTATTATAATATAGAATTTCAGCTTGCAAATCACTCGGATATATAGCAGTTGATTCCATATAATTTCTACCGTTGGCGGCAGATATTACAAGATAATAATTTCCCTCAGATTCTATATTCTGTTCACCAATTTCCCACGCTGGAGTATTGATTAGCACATAATCTTCATTGACTTTACTCAGAATATATACCATAAAATACAACGAATCGCTGCTAATGACGAGCTTTACACCTTTAGGAAATGGAATTATACCTCTATATGAGATTCTTTTAGTATCTGATTCAAACTGAAATGTCGTGGAATTAAAAGATTTGCGTTCCCAGAAAGAGCTATTCTCTATTGTGGGGTCGTTTCCTGTTTCTAGACTTAATTCCAGACCTTTATCTGAATCCTCTAACAATGAAAATTCAGCATCCAGCCTCTCTTTCAGCGTCTGATAATTCGTACCGTCAGCTCCGACTCTCGCCTGATACACCTCAGCACCGACGTCACCGCCACTCTCTGGAGCTCTGACAATGTTGTCGATTTGCGCCTGCAGATTGTCTGTTGTACGCTTAACGGTAGCACTCTGTGGTGCCATCGTTGCGTTATCTAGAGTTGCTAGATAAGCAGTTGCTTGCTGCAACTCGGTTTTTGTCGCTATCTGTTCTGCCTCAGGCAATCCTTGTGCTTTGAGCAGTATAGCAGCAACTATTGAACCGTCCTCGAAAGGCAGCACATAAGGTAGTTTAGTTGCCCTTCTTCATTCCTCCTTCTCTTATACTCCGGGACTCTCTGACCAGATATGAACAGTTAGTTCATTACCGTCTTGAGTCACGAAAGGTCGTCTGTCCATAGCTGATAGACCCATCTGATTATCTATCAAGCTAATGTTGATGATGGTAGATGTCGAGATGTTTGTATTATACGGCAAAAATGCTGTTATAACCAATCTAGAAGCCGTTTCGTGCTCATCGATTGTTAGCAATCCATTCGTATCAATGGTTGTGCCAGATGACTCGTTACCTGTAACCATCCAGCCAATTTCACCGATGCGCTCACCGGTATCTCCTGCCGTTGCGATGTAACGAATATGATAAGGGTCGAGTATTTCATTTCGAATAGAAATACCAAATCCTCCTACCTCATCAGCACTACCCACCCGCTCATTCGGCATAACAGCACGAACGGAAACACGCCACTCGATTAGGATGACCTCACCGTCTGTGACGTAGACGATGTCATCAACAGTCGGTACTCGAAAGCCTGCCAGCATAGTTTCAAGTCCATGCGGGTCGGTATTGTTCTTTTCGTACAATCCAAACTCGGACACTGCCATCTTTTCAAGCTGAGGTCCTACTTCGTGGGTAACGACCGTCTTCTCATGCGTATTAGGGTCCTCAACGATTTCCTTGTAGGTAGGTTTCAGAAGTTTATGAACCCAACCGACAGAAGCGTAAGCGTAGAAGATAACCTGTGAGCTATACCCATCTACACCGTAGTCCCAATCTGCAGGGCAGTCAGACAATACGTCAGCGCGGAGGATTGGTATACGCTCGATGTCATCATACACAGGTTCTCCCTCTGCACCTTCATCAGCATAATGCTTCAGGTTGGTACAGAGCTCACCTTGGAATATAGGCTCGTCTGAAGGTTCACCGGTAAATGCGTCTTTGCCCCAACCCATAGCTGGGTCCCAGAAATGCAGATTGTTTCCTTCCTCATCCGTATTGACAGGACCGCAAACCGTAGTCAGAGCTAATGAGGTAGACTCGAACCAAGGACGGGTTGTTTCGCCCTCGACATAGTCCTTGTCCTCGAAATTATCCGCAACCTCGGCCTGTGCGTTAGCGTCCGTAGGCTGCTTGGTGATGCCCATTGTGCCTATTCCCATATAGTTAGGACGCCCGTGACCTCGCTTATATGTGTTTTCTGCACCAGCAAGATAGTTACAAATAGACTCAGTCATCAGTCTGGTTGCGGTATTTTTGAAACGCCTGTCTGTACTGACTTTAATCGAGCCGTCAGGTTGTGGCTTACCTACAACGACACGAACGTTCAGAACTGCTTCAGCTTGTGAAGACAATTTTGTCGACATGGACCTCACCTCCTTTCGCTTTATAGTATCTGAGTTTACTTACCCAGTTTCTGATTGATTTCCTGAACTTCCTTGAGAATCTTTTCAAAGACATCCATAGCTTCCTCCGGTGTAGGAGTCTCAGGATTGTTCGGCTGAACTGCAGGGTCTTCAGGTTTGTCTTCAGGCTTCTCAGGGTCCGGCTGATAGTCAGCAGCATTCCAACCATTAAAGCCCTTCTCCTTGATAACAGCAAAGTCAGTGTAGGCGTAGTCCTTATCGACGTCGCCGACGATACCAGAAACCTTGCCCTTGGCACTATACTGCCACATAACCTTTTCACCAGTATAGCCGCATGTACCACGCCAGTCAGCAACCCACTGAACGTAGCGCTGCTTGTTGCTGTCATTCAGGTAATTGTCGTAGCCGTTCGGGTTGCAGTAGACACCGACATAGTAGCCGTTCTGTTCCAGCACCGAGCAGAATGCCGGTACGATTTCATTGATGAGCTTTGACACATCACCAGCAGCTTTGAGCTTCGGGATATGGTCATCTTCCAGGATGTCGTAGAAGATAGGCAGTTCGAACTGTTTGCCCTTCAGGATTTGCAAGCAAACAGCGGCTTCCTGGCGAGCTTCATCAGCTGATGTAGCATAGCAGTACCAATACGCACCTACCGGTGTGCCAGTACCCTTAAAGCCTGCATAATTACGCTGAAACTTGGTGTCCTCCTGCTTAGCATAACGACCGAATCCTGCACGGAGAACAGCGAAGTCGATTTCCTTAGCCGCCTTTTCAAAATCGATATCACCCTGATAAACCGACACGTCGATACCCTTCAGCTTAACGACCTCAGGGTCGGATTTGTTGGTCTTCGGAGTCAAACCGTAGTAGGTCCAGAAGTCATTGGTAACGGTACCATTACCGTAAACCTCATTTCCGAACCACTTGTAAGACTGACCTTTGGAATTCTTTCTGTCCTTCGTGTCACAGTGCGTATAGATGTAAGCACTGGTGATATTAGCAATGCCTCTGAACCCGATTTCCTGAGCTGCACAGCAGACCATCTTACTGCTAATAGGAGCTCCGTTCTCGTCGTAGACGATAAAATCAGCAGCATAGCCACTGACATGAGGTCCTGAACCCGAACCACCTACTGCCACATCGTGGGTAGGACAACGGTAGCCGGACGTCAAGCAGATTTTAGACACCTTAATGCCGAACAGCTCCGGAATTTTTGTAAAGAGTGCCTCCAGGCCATTCACCAGCTCGCTGTCGATTTTGTAATCGTGTTTCGCATCATGCTTGTTGTCAGGCTTGCAGCGGAACTCAGACGAGTTGAAATGCGGTGTGAGCTGAATAGCATCACTATACGCATACGTCTTAATCATAGTAGACCATCCTTTCTATAATTCGGGCTCTAACCCGTTGTTCTATTATATTTTCAACTATCAATAGCAAGCAACTGCCAAGAAACCAAAAGGTTTTGCTTAAATGCAGTGGTTCAAGGTAACCGTGTATACAGTACAAAACCGTGCATTTAAGCAAAACCATAAGGAGTATTACAAATGAAGAAAGCTGATTAAGGAATATATTCTGTCGGGTCGTCTTCTCCCTCAGAATTCTTTGTAGTCCAGTATGCGTCGTCACCTGTTGGAGGACCGTTCTTGGTAGCGTCATACGGAACAGGATTTCTATCGACAGGTTCCTTACCAGCAATAACAACATCGGTAGCACCTGTCCATGTAGATTCATCGTTTTCGTCAACCTGGAATAGGTTAATCATCAGATTCTTGTTCGTGCCGTCATCACCATCACCCGGAGTATCCATGGTAGGCATATGAGTACCTGTCCAGGGGTCAACCATGTACCCTCCACTACCTGCATAACGCTGAGGGTCTTGGTATATAGGATACTCTGCATTCGGGCTTGTTTCTGGTGGCAATGTAAGACCTTGTCCCATAGGATAGTCACCCACATTCTGTTTCGTTCTAGGAGTCGGGAATCCGACGTGGTCGTCATAAGGAAGCGGTGCGCTGGTTTGAACTGCTTTACCTGCTTCTTGTAGCGACTCTGGCTCAGCAGCATCAGTTGATTCAGGACCGTAGTTGAACGATTGCGCAGCTCTTACGATATTCGGATTATACAGAGAATCACCTATCTTCATACCCTGCATGCCAGGTACATTCTGCTGTATCTCAGAATAAATACTCAGAAGCTCGTCATGGTCATAATAGAGGAATTTACCTTCGATGTGATACACGGGTTTGGTGTAATATTCATGCTTGAGCTTACCGGCGAGCTGCGAGTGGTACAGCGTTCTAAGCCAAGGCTCAACAGAAAGTTCGTCCTGCGGATTTTCAACCTTAGCGAATAGCATACGGTCGTACTGATGCGTCATAGAAGAATTCGGTGTGCCGGTTATACCGTTATTGGAATTCCTTTCATACTGCGGCACGACAACGGCTTTAACCGTCAAGTCTGTATAAGGATTGGCTTTCTGAGCAACCATCGGAAGTAGGTACATACCTACCGGACGAACATACTCTTGCAGGTATGCCAAATCCAGCAGTCTACGCATCCTCTCCTCAAAGTTTGCTTGCTTCTCCTCGTCAGTCATACCAGCAGTAATCTTTGGAAAGTAGTCACTTGCAATCAGGAACACATAGATGATAGCAGCTTCCTGGTCGACGTCAATCCAGGTTTTCTGCCGGTCGATTGACTCATGAAAGGTCATAGGAATTTGCTTACCAGCGTCGGGGTCGTCAACCCGCTCAACACCGTGTTCCGTGTAGCTGTAATAGTAGTCTGGGTATGTCTGTCTGTAACGAATGTCGATTGCAGCGGCGTTTGCTATACCTGTAGCACTACCCCTGTACCTTATCATATTCTTGATAAAGTTCTTCAGCACAACTCGGTTATACATAACCGTCTTGAGCTCTTGATAGTCAAAACCGATGTGCTCAGCCAACTCTGCTAGAAGATGTTTCGGACAGTGTTCTGGCGAATAGCAATCGAGAATATGATTGGTGTAATACTCGAGCAGTTCGTGTTCGATGTCAAAGAAACGACACATCGTTCTCATATCAAAACTCTGCTCGTAGATGTTAGGAATCATCCTTTCGCTTTTCATTCGTTACACCTCCTTACTCTTTGATTATGCACTCTTTTGCCACGCTTATTCTAGACACAGGCGACTTAGCATAATGCTCAGTATCACCGTCTATGAAACGAGCATAGCTAATCGCATTGAAGTATGCGATGTCATAGTTGACGGATGAGTCTGGAATCATACCTTCGGCGTCACGCACAGGTCCCCAATTTATCATTGGCTTGTTAAGAAGACCTGCATCAAAGTATCTGATGCGAGAATCGCAGTTCTGTACGCAGTCAACCACTTCCATCATTCTCGGAAGCACGCCAATCTGCATATTTGCGGCATGGAAGCGAATACGAAGCGCCTTAAGGACAACGCTAACGATGTTGTCTGCTTCTGTCTGCGTTACCGGTTCGTTAGTCCAGATGATACCATTTACCGACCATTCGAACACTCTGAGCCAACCGAAGTCAATGTCACAAGTCAGATTGTAGGTCTCAAGATACTGCTGAGTAATCATCGCTCTGATTTGCTCAGAAGGTCTGTATCTACGGTATGGATGACCCTTGTCGACCATCTCGGTGCTCCATTCAGATGTATCACCTTCCCACTCGGTAACACCGTCCATTAGACACTGCTTACCGGCTTCATTCTTATAACCGGTGCTCCACCTTTCCAGGAAGTTATTGAATACGCAATAGAACAGAAGCTTTCTGGTCATGAACTTGTGCGGGAAATCGTACTGCTTACCACCCACGGTAAACATAGTACCAACAAGCGGGTCATAAGCATCTTCAGCTGTCCAACCTGGGAAGTCGTATCCTTGCGTTACATCAGGACCGGGATACAGATACTTCTTGGGCTTGAGGTCCTCGTCCATATCTTCATCGAACTTATATGCCCAGTTGATTTCCAGAGCTTTCTGACAATCGATTGCAGTACCACAATCAATACCAGGCTGCCGGTTAATCCAAGCGATAAAGTTCTTTAGCGTGATTATAGAGTCATTGGTGTTGACATACAGCTTTGCTTCCGCTGCGGCTTGAGACGCAGTCAAGGGCGTCTTACCTGTAAGGGCAGAGCCATCTGGCATGTCTAATGTATTCGCAGGGTGTGTCACGTTCAGCACAGCAGTAACTGCACTATCAACGGTAGACAACGAAATAACATTCTCAGACACCTCACCAGCAGCTCCGTAGGTCTCGAGATAGAACACGCGGATTAGACGATTGTACTGGATTACATCATTGATGAATTTATTGAACACGAGAACCAGGTTATTGTAGTCGTCTACGTCTACCTGATAACGTCTCTGTTCAGACTCGATAAAGTCATTCTTGGTGTCTCTTGTCCAGGGCTTCTCACCGTTCGTGAATTTGATAGGGTCAAGTGTTGATGAAAGCTCTTGTACCCAAATCAGCTCGCCGTCGATATTCTGTGCGGGTAGTCTGTACGTCAAGGTGTTTACACCCTTCGTACCTGTTACCAGCATTCTGGGGTTTACGATAACAGACTTGAGAATGCCTTGTGCAGCTTTTCTAGCAACGAAATCCTTACGCTGATTGATGCCGTTTACAGAGCCTTTCGGCTGAAGCGAGACAACATCACTCACGCTGACGTCACCGTACTGCGGGTCTGACTTAGGTATAATAAAATACGGAATGGAAGTCAAATCTTCCAGGGCATTTGTTGCAGCATAGCAGACGTTGTTCATCGCATTTGGTAGTGTGAAATCCAAAGCAAGCGAGGCGTCTTCTGAGGTATTCTCAATCAGTATAGTTGTCCTTGGTGCTCGGTACCAACCTGGTACATACCCGTTTGCTACGCCTAAGCGACGAATGCTTTTAATCTGCGTTGCTGACTGCATATACATCTCATCTACCTGAGTGTCAAGGTTGAATGAGAGTAAGTCAACATTGCTTGCCAATGCCTTCAGTAGAATCATACCAGGGTCTGCTTCAGAACCGGGATTCCAGATATGAGTCGTCGCCTTAACGTCTTCCACCAAGTTCTGAATGTTAGACTGAGCGTCTCTGCTGGTATATTTCATGTGATAGTCCCTCCTTGCTTTTCATCCCATGTCCATTCAAGTGTAGCGGCAATCTCCTCGTAGTTCTTATCTAAGACGAGAACCACCTGGAGTTTCACCGTGTTACCTTCAGACAAGTCATTGATTTTAATCTGCCTAGAGTCCACATACGGTTCGAACTCTGCAATAGCATTCTTGATATTCTCCTTTGCTTTCTCGATTACAGAAGCGATGTTGTAGCTAAGAAGGATATCAGGAAAATACGAGCCGAAATTAGGAAACAAGAACTCTTCTTTCTTATACGACCGAATTAGCAAACCCACTCTGTTGACTATGCTGGCATAGTCATCTTTCAAGTCGCAATTGCCAGTAGCCGCATTGAATAGATTAGGGTAGGCAAATGAATTCGTGAACACGCTTATCCCTCCTCGTAGGTGCCACCGTAGAATCCTACGATAGCAAAATTATCGTTAGAGTCCTCAGACTCAAGCACGTAGACAACATCATGCACACGAAGTCCTTGTAGGTGATATGGTATGTCGGCGTCCTGAAGCGATTCGTTTGCAGGACGATTGGGTAGTAGCATACTCATGAACGGTTCTTTATATGCACCTACACCTAAACCGTCAAGGTTAGGTACACGGACTTTGCAGGTGTTGCTTTTCCAGTCGATACTCTCGACATAACCAATATACCTAATCATAACTTACCTCGTTTCAGAATGTTAATAATGTGCTGGAACGGCTGACCAAGCTGCAACTTCTGCTGTGGGATAGTAGCTTTCTGCACATTATTAAGCCGAGTTGTGGTTGTATATCCAGCAATTGATGTTGCGGTGTTATTTGCTGTAATCAAATCCAATCTCTGCACTGTTAGCGTTGTCGTATATGAAGTACCATTTATATTATGTGCTACTTTAATTATACGATAAACACCGGTAATCGGGTTCAATGTACCTCCTGTATATACCACTACTCGTACAGCATCAGCAACCTGAAATACCTTAGGCTTACCAACGATTGTAATCTGAACATTGGTATTGAACTGGGTTGATATAGCATTCAGGTTGTTCAATACGTTACCAGCAGCGAACATGCTATCCACGGTTGCTGAATATGAATTTTGTCTGTTTGCCAAGGTTGTCAAGGATTCTCCTTTTAGAGTAATACCCATACCAGTTTGTACGGTAGCACCTGAACCTAGCAATGTCTGCGTAACGCCTTGATAGGTAGCAGAAATTGACAAGATGTTGGTGTACAAGCCACCCCACATTAGAACATCATCAGACACATAATTAGCGAGGTTGACGTTGTTTTTATACCGGATTACACCGCGAGTATGGAATGTCGGCTCTGTTATACTAAAGGTATAACTCGACGCCGAACGCTGTGTTTGTGCTACAGGAGAACCCATGAGATTGTGTATCTCGGCTTTCGTATAACCCGCTTTAAGATAAGTTCCGGTAGCTCGATTACCCGGTAGCCCATACGCACTGCTTCTAGAACCCTCGCAGTACGATTGCTGAATCAATCCCTGAGCATTTCCGCTACCATTGATGTACTCACCCAAACTGGTTACACAAGACGATTTACAGATAGGTACTACCTCGTCGTCGTGGTCTATATCATAGTCGAATACATCACCTGCATTTACATAATCCAAGACAGCTTCTGCTACGTCAGACGGTCGATAATTGCCTCTGATAGCCGGTATAGCTATACCTCGAATTGTAGCCGTATTGGTAAAGTTACCAATACCTTCTAGAATGTATTCTGTGTAGCCAGTATGTACCGTTGAGGTGAACTGAATGAAAATACCTTGAATAGATAAGGATTCCAAAATACCAGTTTCATCTGCCCAACCCATTTCCAGGTAGCATGGCGTAGTAGAGTCACCTCTCATCTGAGCAAACTCGTAGAGCATCATTTCGAATGCACCTACATGAGCTTGCTTACGCTGGTCACCGAGAACATGAATCGTTACCTTGAAATTTGTCTGAATTCCTGACTCAGAGTTTGTAAGATTTATGCCAACCAGAGGAGAAGGTACCTTGAAGCCGAGACTACGCAATGCTATGTTCTGAATAACGAACTGCATATATGGCTGTTTATGCGGCATAAGGGTCACTCCTCTCCTAGGTTAAGATATACATACGACAACGGTTCTAGAACTCTTCCATCAGTCATAAGCGAATCGTAAGGAGGTATCTGCAGAACCGTCTCAGCAGGAACCACCTCGAAATTTGTCATGCCATTCTGCTTAGCGATATACCACCAGAGTGCGGCATCGCCGTAGAACTTATCAGCTATCAAATCCAGTCGATTGATATAGATACCGGTTACTTTGAACAGCTGACAACTGGATACATCTACCAATGGTGTAGCGTTCACTACCTCATGATATGACTTGTCCACACCATCTCGCTTAATTGTTCTCAGCTTTGCGTATCTAGATATCTTGGTGTAGTTGTATGGGTTTAGATATCTTATCATATCATCACCTCCAGCCTGCAAGTCCGCTTCTGACTGCCTCTGTGCTGAGGACATTGTCGGACTCTTCTGTGATTGATATATTGATATCGACGCAGTCGTACTTGTTGTCAGGACCTATCGGTCCGCTATAAGTCGTATCCATCGATGTTAGAATACCCGTGATGCGAACAGACTTACCTACCATAAGAGTAACTCTTGGTGGTTCACTCGCTTGAGTGTCATAGTCAGGATAGCAAGCAGACTGCATATAGGCTACCAGTTCTTCTGACTTACCAGAATCCTGATTACCGTCCCACATAGCACGATGAATCTTAAAGATACACGTCACTACTCTAGGTCCGGATTTATTGTAGGTATTCTGCGGCTCATAATGCTGATATGTCGTCATTTCCTGAGACCAGGTGGCTGATGTAGAATCATTCACGCTTTCAGGGAAACAAGGAATCTCCAGGGGTGACTGACCTTCCACCTGGAACATAACGTCACCGCGAGGTTTCCAATACCAGTTATCCTCAGAAGTGCCGTATTCAGAATCAATTCTCGGATATTCAAGCTGCGGTGTGTCCGCTCTCAAATCCTCTCTGACAGAAGCAAGACTCAGGTCACGGAGTATCGCTTGCTGAGTGTGACCAGATACTGGTGTGACCTCATCGACATATTCTGCCGGAACTATCAGACAACCGGGTACGCTACCTAGTGTAGCATATCGAGTAAACTCTGCAGGTGTAAATCCAGCCACCACATTAGCCTTATCTCGGTCACCCAGCTGAGACTGAACACTCCGTACCTGAGCGGACTCTGTATATGCAGGGTCAAATCCCAGCTTAGTCATTGCCTGGAAGTCGTTATTATAAAGCTGATTAGCAACCGTGCTGTAAGGACAAGTCGGATTGGGCAGGTTATTAGCACGCAGAATGTCATCAGCGTGTTCTGTCTGTCGCCTAAAGGTCGCCACGGTCAAGGAGTCGTCGACAACGATTACTGATTTCATCCGACATCACCTCTTTCTAACAGTCTTAGACGTTTGAACGTCTCACAGCAGACATACCCAGTTACCTCCTCTATATACTTATTCTTGGACTGGAACTCGAGTAAGGTCTGCTCTAACTGTTCCGACCATTCTTCATTCGTAGGTAACTCTAGCAACTCGTTGGCATACGCGATATCACGAGTGCAGCCGTTCGGACCTAGAACAAAGCCAAGCCACCACTGATAATTGTATATGACCTTTAACAGGTCTTCTAGGGTCTTATCCTCATCTTGAAAAGTCAGAGTCATATATAGGTTGTAGTTGTTCTGTTTCAGATTAGGATATAGATAATCTATTGTTGTCTGAACATACCCGATAAGCTGAGCATCTGTTAGCGTTGTAAGACTTTCGTGCCAGAAGTTGGCTGCTCGGACTTTGAGTATCAAGTCCAAGCAGCCATATCCGGTATCAGTCCGTGCCGCTTCAATCAACTCTTCAGGCAGTGTCTTTGGTATTTTAGAATACGTATCAAAACAGCTCATCTAGACACCTCCTTAAAAGAATCCCGGAACGGTTGCGGTAACATATCCGTTATCCATTATTCTAGAGCGTTCGTCATACGATATGGTAGAAGCAAACTCAGGACTCGTAACCATCTGGTACTCAATCATCGTGCTGAGCAACTTGACCACTTCTGTAGTCGTAGCTTGCAGGTCTTTAATCTGCTCGGTATGTGTACGATGCTCTTCCAGAATTGGCTGTAGATAATCGCTCATGTCCAATGTATCCAGGTAATCTTTGATAATTACGATGTTATCGTGGTTTTCGATGTTTCTGAGGTCTTCCTCCTGCTGCTGTGCTTTCTGCTGCTCACGAGCTGCTGCCTTGTCTTCCTCATACTTAGCATCCTGCTGCTGTGCTTCAGTCTGCTTTTGTTTGTATTCAGAGGATTGTTTAGCCTGCTGCTCCATAGACGCATAACTGATGGCATTAGACTCTGCAGACGACTGTGCGATAGCAGCCTGGGCTTCTTGAGATGCCCTGGCATAGTTGCTTAACATTCCCTCGAAGGTATCGGTTACTCCGTTAGACTCTACAGCAAACACCATCGCATCAGTGCTCTTGGTCGATGCGGCTGCCATAACAGCAGCAGCACCTCCTACGGTATTAGCCATCGCATTCTGAGCACCGGCAAACCCATTCGCAACTGTCGAGCCTATGCTGGACATTGTCGAGGTTACCAGATATCTTTCAGCGTCGATTGCAGCCGATGTAGCTGCGTTTATCGAGGTTGTGAACATATCGAACAGACCGAACGGGTCGATAATCGACATAATCAAGTCAGATATCTTGGTAAAGAAGCTCAACGTATTTTCTGCCAGCTCTACCGATTGTGTTGCCTGAGCAGAATATACCAGACGCTCCATAGCCAGCTCGTTGGTCTCTAACTTCCTCATCAGCTTATTATCGATAGTGGTCGAAATAGCATTCGTTGCCAAAAGCTGATTGGTTGTGTTAGCTACCAGCTGCTCTTCTAGAGATGTAGTCTCTCCACCACGTACCAGATTTTCTGCATTGGTCAATGCTGCCATGTTGACAGAAGTGCTGACTTGAGAAATCAAATCAGAAACACCACCGAAGTCAATCTGTGCCAGCTTAGAACCCTGAACACCGAACACGGACTCCAGAGCCTGGAGGAACTCCTGTCTAGATGCTTCGTTCTCGTTCTGGTCGATAAACTTCTGGATAGCAGCAAATGCAGTACTCAAGGTGCCCTGAGTATCATCCATGAACGACTTCATGAAGCTGGTTGCACTCACTCCGATATCGGAGTTCATGTCGTTCATAATCGCTCTCAACGATACAGCAGTAGCATCATTGTTATTCATCAGCAGAGTGACTAACTCTGATGTAAATCCGCTAAGCTGAGGAGCGACCGATGTAATGGCAGCTTCTGATGCCATCATCTGTGTCGTCAATCCAGAAATCTGGTCTGCATTACCACCAGCAATCTGAACGACCTCTGTCGCCTTGGTTAATAGATTTCCTGTTTCTTTCAGGAATTGGTTATTGCCTTCTGTAACGGTTTCCAATGCTTTAGCAGCACCGGCAATCTCGTTCATAGCGGCAATCATTGTGTCTTCGCCTTGACCGGTTTGCTTGTTAGCATTAGCGTAAATCGCAGCGAACTGTGCAGCACTCTGTGACAAATCAACCTCAGGAACTGCTTTCTGAAGTATGAGGTTCTGTGCAGCAAATGCCTCTGCCAGTGTACCTCCTAGATTTGCAGTTAAGGTATTTGCCAGGGAGTCAAGGTAATCTGCGGCGTTAATGGTAGTGCCATATCCTTCATCCTGCAACCTCTGTGCTACAGCATCCTGGAGGGAGTTGAGAGCCTCCTTGGTGTAGCCTTGAGTGGCTGTAATCTGTGAAAGATTCTTATCCCACGCATCATAGATACTCTTTGTCGAGGTTTCATAAATCTCGATAGAGTATGTTGCCATATCCTTTACGTCGTTTCGGATTTTATTCAAACCGGCTTGCAGGATTTCGTCACGAGTTTTCTTAGAGTGGTTTGCGAGATAGTCCAGACGGTCACCAATAATCGAGGTAAGTGCTTCAATCTTACTTCCTACAAGGTCACCGATAATACCACCTACGACAGTACCAACCGGTCCTCCTATCGCAGTACCTATAGCAGCACCAACTTCAGCACCTACAAGTGTACCGCCAACCTCTCCGACCATGTTCATAGCCGCAGCTGCTGTATGGTTTTCACCTGTTTGTGTATTGTAGGTACGTCCGTGAGAGAAGTCGTCTATGAACTTATCAAGTGACGTGCCAACCTTGGTCATAGCTTCAACGCCGGTTACCAAACCGCCGAGTCCGGTAGTATTTGCCATCTCAGTAGCACGTTCACCCATCAGGTCATTCATAGCCTGAGTGAACGCATCGTTATCCATGACATTACCGTTCTCGTCAGGAACACCACGTTCAAACCTATCGATTAGGTCAGCCTTCTTGGCTTCATACTTCTCGTCTATCTTACGCTCGAACTCTTTGCCCTGTTTAGCAAAGCTGAACTTACCGTCGTCCTTCCAAGCCGCTTCCATGTCAGACAGCGTCTCTCGATGAGAGTCGAAAGCACCTTTAAGCTGAGAAAGACGCTCATTGAACTCGTCCTGCGTAATCTGATTTCGAGCAAATTGCTCAGTCAATTGACTGATATTCTGGCGTAGTCTATCCTCAGCTGTAATATAAGAATCATACTGCTGAGCGTAGTTAGCAAGCGACTCGTTAGCTTCACGTAGGGTCCTGTATGCCTGTTGCAATTCAATTCTTATGCTATCTGTTTGCTGTGTATACTCGGTTTGCGATATTGCACCGGAATCAAGATTCTGACGAAGGGCTCTAAGTTGAGCTTCAAACGCTGCAATTCGTTGCTCTAATAACCGAATACCGGCATTAGCAGAGCTTGACGACTCGTCTACACCAGACAGTGTAGAGTCAGGACCTCCGCCTGGAGCACCAGGAATACCATTCTGTTCAAATCCTTTAAGTATCGTTAGAATATCATCTATGTTCGTGTCGATAGAGGATAGGACACTATCGCCGCCACCTTCGCCAGGATTGCTCGGTTCTGGAGGCGGATTTTGCTGATTCTGAGCCAAAAGGGTCTGAATCTGCTTAAGATTGTCATTCGTCTCGGTGAGCAACGGACTAACTGATTTACCAATCGAGTCATTAACCTCTTGTACCTTTTCAAGCAGACTGAAAAGTTGCTTTATGCTGGTATCGATGGACGTTAGGGTTGTCTTATTGACAGCCGAATCCTTACTCATGGACGTAACAGCAGCGGTTACGTTATCCAGGTTCTTTTTAGCCTGGTTGATAACTTTCTGCTGCTTGGTTAAGTTCTTGTCCATATTGGTAACTGACTTTTGCATCCTGAGCCCTAGCTTATACAGATTTGCATCTGTCGCAGAATCTGCTTTTAGCTGCTCTAAGATGTCACCAGCAGTAGCATCCTGGCTACTCGATGTGCTTTCATTAGTCGGGTTCTGGTTGTTGTTTTCATTGGTAGGCATAGATAATCCCTCCTTTCATTGTATTATACGGTTTTGTGTCATTGTTGACATAACCGCTGTCGTGTACGATGCTACGATTTTGCGTGTACGTCACTATTATATACAAGTTTACACGATACACGGTTACCACACGCAAAACAAACGCACAACAGTAGCAAAACTATTGTGCGTTTGTGTGTCTTATATTACATGAGGTTTACAGTCGGTCATACTTGTCTTTCCAGAAAATAACCTTCCCTGCTTCTAAAGTCTTTGGTACGTCAATCAAACGCTGATTCTCAGAGCCTCTGTATTTCAACATGAGGTTTTTCTTTTCTAAGATGAACGGACCGTCAACCAGAACTGCAACGTGTTTCAGAATATCGGTAATATAGGGAGTCTCTACACCAGAATGCAGGAGTTCTTCCAGGGTGTATCCAGTAAACATCCAGATATCTTTCTCAGGAAATAGAGTAGCCGCAGCATTTACCAATGTCTTAACACCGGGCTGATTTTTCGGCTCGAACGGTTCACCACCCAGAACAGAAAGCCCACGAACATCGGGGTGACTCAGCTTGGTCATAATATCTGCCTCGACGGCAGCAGTATATTGATAACCGTAGTCAAAGTCCCAAGCTACTGCATTAAAGCAGCCCTTGCACATTCTGGTACACCCTGACACGAATACGCTAACACGAACACCAGGTCCGTTCGCTATGTCAAGGTGTTTGATTTGAGCTATATTCATAGATGTTCCACCCTATCCTTTATCTCCTGAGTACGCCCTTGGTTCCAGAATTGAGTACCAATATATCCGCAGGTGCGTCGAGCAACAGACATCTTTGTCTGGTCTCTATTACCGCACTGCGGGCACTCCCAAAGAAGTTTACCGTCTTCTTCGATGACAGCAATCTCACCGTCATAGCCACACTCGCAGCAGTAGTCGCTCTTGGTATTCAGCTCTGCATACATTATGTTATCATATATGAACTTGACGACTTCCAGCACAGCCGGAATATTGTTCGTCATATCCGGAACTTCAATGTATGAGATAGCACCACCCGGTGAGAGTTTCTGGAATTCAGACTCAAAAGCCAGCTTGGTAAAGGCATCGATTTTTTCGGTGACATGAACATGATAAGAATTTGTGATATAATTCTTATCTGTAATGCCCTCGATAATCCCGAAACGCTTCTGCAGTGCTTTAGCAAATTTGTATGTGGTAGATTCAAGCGGAGTACCGTATACAGAATAAGCGATATTCTCAGCTGCTCTCCACTCAGCACACTTGTCATTGAGTCGCTGCATAACTGCAAGGGCGAAATCCTTAGCTTCTGGGTCTGTATGAGAATGACCGGTCATCGCCTTGACGCACTCGTACAACCCTGCATAACCAAGCGAGATTGTGGAGTAACCGCCATAGAGCAGCTTATCGATTTTCTCACCTTTCTTAAGCCGTGCGATTGCACCGTACTGCCAAAGAATAGGAGCGACGTCAGATGTAGTTCCGAGCAGGCGCTCATGTCGGATACGAAGTGCTCTATGGCAGAGCTCGAGTTTCTCGTCAAGAAGCTGCCAGAACTTATCGTAATCTCCTTTAGCTGTCAAACCAACAGCAGGAAGATTGATGGTGACAACACCTTGATTAAATCTGCCGTAGTATTTCGGATTACCGTTCTCATCGACATACGGTGTGAGGAATGAACGACAACCCATACAAGGATAGCATTGAGGATTACCGTTCTGGTCAATCTTGTACTCAAGCATTTTCTTTTCAGAAATATAGTCAGGAACCATTCTCTTAGCAGTACATTGAGCTGCTAACTCGGTGAGGTACCAATACGGCTTGGTCTCATCGCAGTTGTTCTCATCCAGGATATACAAGAGCTTCGGGAATGCGGGAGTTACCCAAACGCCCTTCTCATTCTTAACACCCTGAATACGCTGTTTGAGAATTTCCTCGATAATCATTGCTAGGTCATGCTGTTCCTGAAGAGTTCTCGCTTCATTCAGATAAAGACAAAGGCTCAAGAAAGGAGCCTGACCGTTGGTAGTCATCAAAGTGATTACCTGATATTGAATTGTCTGCACGCCTTTCTCGATTTCTTTAGCGAGGCGACTCTTGAGGATAGCTTCGGCCTGACGCTCGTTGATAGCGAGACTTGCGGCGCGACATTCTTCTCTTATCTGTTCGCGAATTTTCTGTCTGCTTCTCTCTACAAAGGGAGCAAGGTGTGCGATTGAGATTGTCTGACCACCGTACTGGTTAGACGCAACCTGAGCAATAATCTGGGTAGCGATGTTGCAGGCTGTCGAGAACGTGTGAGGTGTGTCAATACCGGTGCCTGAGATTACAGTGCCGTTCTCAAGCATGTCCTGAAGATTAATCAGACAGCAATTATACATCGGCTGTGCGAAGTAATCAGCGTCATGGAAATGGATGTCACCGACTCTATTAGCTTCTTCGATATCCTCCGGAAGCAACTGCGTGAATGTAATTGTCTTAGACACTTCACCTGCCATGTAATCACGCTGCACAGAGTTGATGAGAGTGTTCTTATTAGAATTCTCTTCCTTGAGCACAGCATTTTTGTTCTGAAGCAGTGAAAGAATGTTGTCAGACATGCTGTCAGACTTTCTCGCAAGTTGTCTTTTGTAACGGTAGGTGATGTACTCCTTGGACAGCTTGGAGAGGTTACGAGCAATCAGCTCAGCCTCCACGAAGTCTTGAACATCCTCGACCGATACGATGCTGGTTTGCTGTTCACACCGGAATATAACTGCTTGAGCTATCTCCTCTATCTGAGCCTGGGTGAGTTTATTTTCATCGCTCATCTTGGCGTTTGCTTTGGATATGGCGTTAGCAATCTTGGTGCCGTCAAACCCCACTTCTGTTCCGTCACGTTTGATAATGTGCATGATATTCACTCCTTTCGAATAAGGGAGAACACGGGCTCCCTTTATCTATTTTATGTCGCGGTATCATTATTCTTTGACCTGGTGTGAGGAGTCGTATCTTTCAGCATGATGGTAGAAAGCTGGTACTCGACTGCACACTGATGCTCTATTCGGCATCCACGGGATTTATCCCACCCAGGAGCAAAGACTACGATGTTGGCTTCACTCATTTTCTTTATGCAGTCGCCAAGGCAGTCTAACGGATTTCTGCCCTCGATAAACGCCTGCTCATCGAATGAATCGATAACCGTGACCGACATACCTTTGGTAGACAATCCATCATTCAATTCGTGCATTATTGTCTCGATGTCCTGGCGTTCTTTCTTTACCTCATCCAGAGTACGTCCGGTCATGGGTTGTGAAATGAAAACACGATACTCCATTCTGTTCTACCTCCATTGTTTATTCTATGGTTTCAGTTTCAACATTCTCTTCGTATGTAGTCGGTGCAATTCCTCCGAAGAAGTTGATAAGTTCTGCCACTTCCTCCGGTGATTCCCAATCCCAGTGCTTGGTTGCGGCAAAGATACCAGGAGTGTTGCGAGAAGCGTCGTCTGTCAAATCAAATCCTCTACCGTATGTCCAATACGCATTAGACAGCGGAACATACGACTGAATTGTCACTCTTGGGTCATTATTCAGGACAACCTCACGGCTACAGATTGTTCGGTAGAGTGCGAAATAATAGACGTGCTCAGCACCGCTTGCAAGGATACGCTCGATGACAGCATTAGCCGTTCTTCCGCTTGAGATAAGGTCGTCGATTACGATAACTTTCTTACCACACAGGTCAATGTCTCTATCCTGAGCGACGCCGATACGAGTATCGTCCTGGGTGTTTGTAGCCATGTCATAGTGGCTTACCGCATACACGACATCCGGTTCGATTCCCATTCTGCTTGCCAGCATAGAACCTGCTACAGCAACGGTAGCAAAGATACAGGTGCCGTCGTTGGGTGCCATGACCATGTTCTTGAAATTCTGTTCAAGAAGTATTGCCTGGGCTTCTGAGATGTATACCTTGTCTGCCTGAGCTCTCGGGAATGACCAAGAGTTGGAGTCAATCAGGGTGAGTATGTAATCCAGGATTTTAGGGCACTCGGCGGGTCTTTCGCACATACCGTACTTTCGCTCGAACACCTTAGCTGAGATAGTTACCACACCTGGTGTTGCCGAAACCAGAGCAAGGTCAGGATTCTGCATATTTGTGCAAACCACCTCGACGTTCGGAGCAGCCTGGACAAAATAAACAAGAGCTGGTTTGTTCTCGTCACTGTTCACATCATCAGGAACAATTACGCAGCATTTAGCCCGCTCATTTTGCCAGTAGTATTTGGAGTTCGGGATGGTCTGTGTGCCTAAATCCGACACATGGAAATCATACATAAGGGTTACCTCCTGTTTATTATTGTATCATAATTATAACACGAAATATTCTGTGATAACGAAGTTTCACAAAAATGGTACTGCTTAACTGCTACGCTTCGTGACATATATTTACACAAGGCGTACCACTGCAATTAAGCAGTACCGCGGTTTTTATTGATTAATCAGGTTATAGAATTCCGAGCGAAGGTCAGAATCAGTTTTGAACACACCTCTCAGAGTTGCAGTACGAGTTTTTGTACCAGGCTTCTTAACACCGCGAGCTGTCATGCAAGAATGCTCGCCCTCGATGACGACAATAATGTCGTCTGTGCCGAGAACCATTTCAAGAACTTCAGCAATATCTGCTCCGATGCGTTCCTGAAGCTGAAGACGCTTGCCGACCATATCAGCAATACGAGCAACCTTGCTGAGCCCAATGACCTGACCCTTCGGGAGATAGCCGACATGAACTTTCATGTTATACATCAGAGCAAGATGATGCTCGCAGTAACTGAAAATCGGAATGTCAGCAATGGTGACGAGGTCACCGGTTGCACCTTCCTCAAAGCACTTGTTGAACTTGTTAGCAATTTCTTCGTTGGTGTAGCACATACCCTCGAACACTTCGGCATACATCTTAGCAACACGCTTAGGTGTATCCTTCAGACCCTCACGATTGGGGTCGTCACCGAGTGCGACAAGAATAGTCTTTACAGCTTCCTGAATTGCTTTTGTGTCGATTTGTTTCATTGTCAAACACCTCTCTTATTGGGATGCCAGATGATTTTATGCAGCTGGACTTGAACCTTGACATATACCAGCTGATTGTTGAGAATGTATTCAACAATATGTGCAGGCGTAATTTCACCCCATACAGGGCTGACATAGATTTGAGCGTCGATGTCGGGATACTCCTCCAGGAGCTTCTTCATCTGGTTGAGGTCGTCTTCGCTGCCGACAACAAACTTGAGAACGTCGGTTGTCTCCAGCAAATCCAGATTGGATTTGAGCATTGCAGTACATTCACCAGAGGAGATTGACTTCCAGTCCATGGTGAAGAAGTAATCCATCGTACTCTTCTTCGGTCCGAACTTATCCTGCTCCTCGATGAAGGGTTCCAGGTCGATTGAACCGTTGGTTTCGATGTTTACCCAGTAACCGTTCTCTCTGAGCAGAGTAACCAGACTTGAAGCTGCGGGGTGGATGAGCGGCTCGCCGCCTGTGAGTGTGATACACTTGCAAGGTTCGTATGTCTTGACAGCTTCAAGGATTTCGTCGAGGGTCTTGTCCTCATAACCGAACACACCGTCTTCCTTTACGCAAGCATACTTCGTATCACAGTAGGTGCATTTGAGATTACAGCCGAACAGGCGAATAAAGATTGTAGGTGCGCCGGTACGAGCACCTTCGCCGTCAATGCTGTAGAAAATTTCAGATACCGGCAATGTCTTTGTATCCATTACAGTTTACCTCCGCATCCGCCGAGTGTGCAGCAAGCAATATTACCCTCAGACTCCTGAACAGTAACCTTGTAGCATTTTCCATCAGCACCGTCGAGCGGGTTCAACTCGTCGAACTTTTTATTCATCTCACAAAGAATCCATGCCGCCATATTCTCGGCAGTAGGATTGATATCCGGGATAACATCATTGATATGCTGGTGGTCAAGTCGGTCATGAATAAGATTCTTGATGTGCTTAAAATCGATAATCATACCGTTGTGGTTAAGGTGATTAGCACCGCAGTAGACCACGATAATCCAGTTATGACCGTGGATATTTCTGCACTTGGAATCATAGTCAAGAGACAGCTGGTGTGAACCAGCTATCTCCATTCTTTTTGAGATTGAGAACTGAAAATCCATATTACACCTCCAGTGCAGGGTCAATAGCATTATTTTCTGAAAATGCCTTTGCCCTGTCGATGCAGGTGCCACACTTACCGCAGGGCTTGTCGCCACCGTTGTAGCAGCTCCAGGTGTACTGATACGGAACTTTGAGTTCGAGTCCCTTAGCAACGACTTCAGCCTTATTACAGTTTGCGAACGGTGCCTTAATGGACACCCTTTCATAAGTGCCGATGAAGATTGCGTCGTTCATTGAGTCGATGAAGTTCTCAGAGCAGTCTGCATACGCATTACCAGCTGCATCGTCTGCGTGAGCGCCGATATAAATGGTGACCTCCTCATCCGGGAACAGCGAGGATGCGAGAGATGCCGCTGCTGAGAGGAACATACCATTTCGGAACGGAACATAGGTTGCGACCATACCGTTTTCGCTTCTGCCAATCTGGTCGGCGTAATCACCCTCAGGAACTTCCTGAGTGGAGTGACCAAGAAGTGGGCAATTACTCTGCGCGAAGACAACAGAAAGGTCGAGCTCATAGTGCTTGATGTTGTAATACTCAGCAAGCTTCTGAGCTGCCTCGAGTTCCTTCTTGTGTTTCTGACCGTAGAACATTGATACGGATACTACATTAGCAGCACCGAGTTCGTGTACTGCCAAGCCCAGACAAGTGGTGCTATCAACACCACCTGAGCTAAGAACGAGTGCTTTAGGCATCGTATGTCACCTTCCTTTCAGCTGCGGACTGGAGAACTGCAAGACGTCTCTGAGTTTCAAGGTCTTTGAACTCAGGATGGTCAGGGCTGACGTATGTGGAGAACGGGAAGATTGCAATACCGCCTCTAGGTGCGAAGATACCGCGTACCTCAAGGTATTTCGGCTGCATCACCTTAACCAGGTCCTTCATGATGATATTGACACAATCCTCATGGAAGTCTCCGTGATTGCGGAAGCTGAACAGATAGAGTTTGAGTGACTTGGACTCCACCATCTGCTCCGCCGGTATATAGCTGATGATAATCTTTGCGAGGTCAGGCTGACCGGTCTTAGGGCAGAGCGAAGTGAACTCATACGCATCAAAGGTAACGACATAGTCGTTCTCCGGATGCTTGTTCACGAATGTTTCCAGCACAGACGGGTCGTAGTCGTACTTATATTTGGTATTCTGGTTACCGAGCAAGCTAACGCCTGCAAGTTCTTCTTTGTTTCTGCCTTCCATGATTATGCCTCCTCTGCTTCGCCTTCTCCGGCTTCATGCCAGGAGTGTCTCTTGATAAGCATACCATCGCCGAAGCTCATGAAGCGATATCTCTTCTGAACGGCATGCTTGTATGCTGCCATGATTTCATCGTAACCTGCAACAACAGAAACGAGCATCATGAGAGTTGTCTCAGGTGCATGGAAGTTGGTGATAAGACCGTCGATGCAGTCGACACGCTTAGCAGTTTCTGCACCAGGGTAGATGAAGATGCTGGTATCTGTCGAGAAATCCTCAGGCTTTTCCCATACTTCCTCAGGAATGGATGCGAGTGTACGGAGTGAGGTTGTACCAACAGCAACCACGTTGTGACCTTCAGCGTGCGCCTGCTTAATGTCGTTGATAACATTCACGGGACAGAAGCAATGCTCGGTGTGCATGGCGTGATTTCTCAGGTCTTTGACAACAACTGGCTTGAAAGTCCCAAGGCCGACATCAAGCGTAACCTCTCTGACTCTAACTCCCTTGTCCTTGAGTGCCTGGAGAAGTTCAGGGGTGAAATGCAGTCCTGCCGTAGGGGCAGCGCAAGAAGTTCTTTCTTTGGCATACACCGTGTTATACATTTCAGAGATGTAGGCCTCAGAGTGACCTCTCCCCTGGATGTAAGGAGGAAGCGGAGTTTCACCGATTTTGTCGAGAATATCCCAACCAGTAGAACTATTGAAATCGAGGAAAACCTCACCCTCATCGTCGCAGCTCTTGATGGTTACTTCTGCATCGTCAGCACCGTTGAGCACGAGCACCGTACCAGCTTCAACCTGCTTGCTAATCATTGCCTTCCAGGTAGAACCGCCCTGATACTGAACGAACAGAACCTCGACAGTGTTCTCCTCGTCTGCCTGAGTGCCCTTCTTGTAGGCAAACGCTCTTGCCGGAATAACCTTGGTGTTGTTGAGCACGAGAACATCGCCTGCATTGAAATAATCACAGATGTCTGTGAAGTGCTTGTCTTCAAGGTGTACCACCTCACCTGAAGCAACTTCAGACGCTGTATCAACGATAAGGCATCTTGCACTTGCTCTGTCCGGGAGAGGCTCCTGAGCAATAAGCTCCTGAGGCAAATCGTAGCGATAATGTGCGGCAGAGAACTGCTCCTCTGCAGGGGCCTGGTCAAGGCCCTTAGCAGTTACAGTAGAAGAATTGCTGAAAATATCCGGAATACCGGTTTCCATCTTTGAATTGTTCATATTACAAAAATCCTTTCTTAGATTATGCTTCTATACGTCTTTTTACCTTAGATGCAATCTTGTACGATACAGGAGACATCAAAGCCTCTACCGTAATCTGAAATGCAAGGCCAAGTAAAAAGTTACCAGCTATACTCCTGGAGTCCATTCCCCAGCAATCCATACCAATAGCCTCACAGAAACTCGGGATAGAGAATGGAATCATCACCAGCACGGTGAATAAGCCCAAATCAGCTGTCTTACCTAGAATACTGGAGCCGATTGAGCGAAGTGAATAGTTAGCGTAGCCATCACCGGGTTTTCTCTTCTTGATATAAGCGAACAGTTTGTCATTCAGGAAATCACCGACTGCATATATCAAGATACCTACGACCGTGACGTAAATGCCGCCACCGTAGATGAAATCGAATGCCGACTCGTTCGCTTCTGCATATTCCGGTACAGGCACAACCGTTAGACCCTTTGCCAGCAAAGCAGCCACGATAGCAAATATTGCTGAGGTGTTGCCAGACAATCTCGAAGCCTTATAACCGAATACTTCCGAAAACACGTCGGATACGATGTACGTTGCGATAAAAAATAGAGAATCACCTGTTGCAGTTGCCATGACAGTAGGTCCTGGTATATACAAAACATCTACTGCATCAAGCGCGCACAAGACGATTCCCGCTGCACTTAGAAGAGCACCGCACGCATAAGCAACTACCTTGTTCACTTTTGCCGACAACTTACCCGCCAGCAGCATACCGCACACCGTGAAAATCAGCATACCCAGAATAGAAAAGATACTGGTTTCCTTTGCTTCCAGAATCTTAACCATCATCGGTACGCACAGAGCGTAGCTTGCGACGTTGATAGCCATTAGCACAGCGAACAGTCCAGGAGCTTTGCCCCATGACTCTTCTTTCTGAATCTTTGACTTCATACCTATTAGTCCTTTCGTATCGATTTTAACTTTAGCAAGGGGATACCTTACTCACTGTTCCCGTTTTTATCGAGGGGGAACTCTACTCGAGTATCATACACCCATTTACACCAACTCCTTTACATAGCACGCTAACGCATACCACGTGGTTGTATATTGTATATAACATTACAACAAAACACGATATCCACAGCAGAACCGTAGCAGAACACACGCATTATGTGTATTTGTTATATGTTACATTATACATTATAACAACCGTGATACACGAAGTTACTATGTCTTCTTGACTGCACCAGAGCCGTCTTTTCCTTCCTGGTCTTGCTTGATAATCTCCCGAATGAGCTTCGTTCTAAACAACACCGGTTGGTCTTCGATGTAGTCTGCAGAATAACCCTGCCACCTGCCCATGATAGCTCTTATCTCCGCGTCGACCTGGTCGTACTTACTTCTTAGAACTTGCCAGTAGAGTTTTCCATTCTTTGAGGTCTTCCTTGGACGGTCGAAAGTAGTAGTCGTTAATCGGAACGTATGCCCACGCTCTGCCTCCGCAATGAGGACACTTGAACTCGACACGGTTCTGAAGTCCTACGTTGAACTCTTCCTTATAACGTCTCTCGACAATCTCTTCATCTACTGCCGGAAGATTACCGAGCCACTCAGCTGCTTCAGATACATCAACAAAGTCCATATCAGAAACTGAAGAAATAGAAGCTGCGAGCGGTCTAAAGTCCTCATCTTCCTTTGCAACCTTTGCGAAGTAGAAAAGCATATCCTGACATCTGTTCAGATGCATCTTAACCTCTGCATTGGTGACCACAAATTCGTCAGGCTTGATTACGAAAGTGGTTTTGAGCGTCTCGCCCTTCTCGGGTACAAGAACACCGACAGTGCTTAGATTAATCTGATGAGGTTCATCTGTGTAGAACTTACCCCTGCTACCGTCATCGTTCTTACAGTCCTGACACACCCAGTTCTGAGCAGTCCAGAACGGTCCCCAGGTTAGAATACGAATATGACGGAGCAGCAGATAGTAGTCAGGCTCGAACAGTTTTCTCACATCAATCTTAGGCTCAATAACCTGAGGTAGAATGTGTCTAATCATTGCCTGGTGCAAATTATCTGACGACAATCTTAGCTTCTCCATTCGGCTGGTGTATCCACTGACAGTCACTGTCTGGGGAATTCCGACATCAGAGTAGTCGAAAAGAAACTCATGCTCTTCATTCATTAGTGGCAATTGAATCAATCCTTTCTTGATTTGATAGGTAATGCGTGTGTCAAGTATGTTTCTTGTTCACATTACAAGTATAACATACTCAGCACACGCATTTCGAAGTTTATCAGTAGAGCTCTGCGTAAGACACAGATTCTGACATTCCGTTGTTATCAAGTCTGATGACCTGAACATTAGCACGGAATCTGAGATTTGAGAAGTTCTGTTTCTTATCGTCAGGAGAAGCGTTCTTCATATACAGGTTGAGATAAATCTTACCGCCTGGTTCGTCTGCTACAGTAGGATTGCCGTTATACTCCCAATTCAGATTTACCAGCAGGTTACCGCTCGGTACATACTCAGAGTTATTCTCGTCGTATGCCTGATGCACACCAGATGTGCCAGAAATCTTTAGATTGAGGTTATCCGGAATGTACTGTATGGTATGCTTGTTGATAGTGGAAAGCTGACTACCGTCCTCGCTAAGGTCATGCTCAAAGAACAACGGAGGATACTTCAGGTACGCAGAAGATGACCACATACGGTCGATATTACCGCTGTAATCTTTCCAGCCAGCGTGTTTAACCCAGATATCCATCTGAGCTGCACATACACCTTCTTCTCCCATCGTAACGCTTGAGAACTTGCACATCAGACTGTTATCTACACCCGAGCTGGTGAACACGTTGGTTACTTCCATCCAAGGCAAATCAAGTTCAAGTGTATTACCACCTGATATGAATTGTGAATATTTCCATTCACCGATGTTGGTAAAGAAATACTTATCCATCACGCAGTGGTCTACGCCGAATAGCAGAGTCTCGGTAGACACGTGTTCGGTTGTAGCTACATTATCACCTACGAGCTTGACATGGTCTAGGTCAACCAAATGCAGCAACAATCCATCCGTGCGATTTCCGTCCTCAACTACCTCAGAGAAATCGAGTGTGATGTTACCACGGATGTGAGCAAGTGTACCTGTGGTGTCTAGATTAGCTCTCCACTCGGACGCATTGCCTTCCATCTTGAACACAACGCCGCCAGAATATCTCCTATAAGCATATTGAGTCAGGTCAACACCAGGAGAAATTACAATCGTTTCGTCAGGATACTCAGAGAACCCGCCGCCCTTGATAAGACTGAGCAGAAGGTCGGTAATACGAAGTCTCTGTGTAGTCGGGTCAACGATTACGTCATACAGATTGGAACCCGGTCCTACCTTGACCACGCCGAATGTAGTCGACGTAGCCGGCACAGCAAATCCACGCTCAACAGCTTCAACCGTGAATAGAACTGATTGTGGTGTAGAGCTGGTATCCTGGAAGGATTGAGATTCTCCTTCAGGGTCAAGTATAACATAGGAAGCTTTGTCTGTAGGCAAGAAGTAAGAGATAGTAGCAGTGCTTTCGGTTTGCAAGCCAGTAATCACACCGGTAGCATAATTGATTGTACCTACCTGCATTTCAACGTCTCCGCCACCGTCGTTCATCAGAGTCATAATCTTGCCATACTTGTTATCATATATTCCCTCAGATATCTCGGTACCATCACTGGTATGAACCGGATGATTGGGAATAGGAGAAATCAAAAGCGAACCGGGTTGAATATTCGGTTGCAGAGTAAGGCTTGTAAAGCTACCAGAATAGGAGTTCTCTTCCAGCATAACTGCATGAGCAAATCTCCAAGAACCAGTCTCTCCTTGAGCATGGGTCTTATGGTAACGACAAGTATATCGGCTTGATACGTTCTGAGTGAACGAATCAAGAGTACCATTTACGGTACCGGTTACAGTAGCGTTGATAGTTCCTTGACCTTTGCCGTTAATTTCACCCTCGATGTTGAGTGTCTCGTCTGGGTCAGACTTTGGGTGTGCGGTACCGGTAAATGAACCCGATACAGGTACCTCCAGCTTGGACTGCTTTGCTGTACCAGATACCGTACCAGATACGGTTCCGTAATTGGTTACGATATTCTGCAGTTCATAACCAGAAGTAGTCGTATTCGCTTCGGTACCTCCTGCTTCAGCCGTATCATTGATAACCCAGAAATAGTCACCATGCTGTACTGCCGGTTTATGTCTTTCAAACCAACCCTTGGCATCAGCCAGCGTAAGGAATGGACCATACTGTCTGCCACGAGCATACCCATCAGCTTGTCTATGAATGTAGTCGTCAAACATCAACTCCAGCATAGCGAGTTGCTGGTAGGTGATGATACCATCAGTACCATTCAGTCCGTTCAGACAAGGATATACGCTGACGTCATAGAACGGTTTAACGACTGTACCGTCTTTGGCAGGAACTTTCTTTTCTGAAATCAAAGAAGAACCTGTTATTCTTGACATAGCATACTGGAAGAACAGAGCTCTGTGGTCGATTGTGTCTGCACCGGTGTGCGGCGGTGTCTGTGCCTGGTGCCAAGACATGCGTGCGAACTGCGAACCTGACTTAGCGTCAATTCTCTGCAGACAGTTGAATTCATCAACTACCGGGTCGTCCGCCGTATAAGGGGTCTGGTCAGAAACGATTATACCACGAGTAGGCTCATCTTCAGAGTTACCTGCAGTATCTGCATTAGTCGACATACTTCTGAGAAGTTTGCCTAGGTTAGAATCAAATGCAATCCAAAGCCATTTATCAATGTCGATGAGATTAGTTACCTCACCATCTTTAGAGCCGCCGGTTTCACCGAACTTTATTCCGTAGATATGCTCATCTTCCGGTGCAGTCAAGAGCTTAGAATAGTCCTCAGCACCTTCGACCGTATCAAGCGGAACCATCCTCGTCTTGTACGGGTTTTCGGTAAGCATAGCACGACCTTCAGAATCAATCGTGATAGTACCCAGAAGTAGTTCATTACCGAATGGAAGCTCCTCATTGATAACGATAGCAGCACCTTGATACACACCGTTGAACGGCGGTATAAGGCGCTCGTCGTGTCTTGAATGTTCAGGTGCGGTGTACTGCACCGCGAGTTTGATGAATCGGGTCATACACGGATTAGTCGGTATCTGCCCCTCATTGTTCGCTACGTTAGCAATATCACCGACAGTGAAAGCATCACTTCTTAGGAAGGTCACTTCCGCGGTAGACTCTACATAATAACCGTAGACCAAAGCTACTCCAGCTGATACGGTAATTCTGCCGTCTGCGTCCATACCGAGGTGGAAATCATCAGCATCTCGAGTACCGGTTGCATACGCAGTAATTGTCCAGCCGTTCTTATCATGCAAGGAGGTCTTCTCAAAAGAATTCAAACCAGGACCGTTCTTTTCCGTCTGTCCTGTCGTATCGTCGATTACAACATCAGAACCGACGAACTCATTCACTGCACTCGCTACTGTCTCCGCATAGTCCGACATATCGACTTCCCTTTTGAGCAGCGTGTTCAACGCTGCTCTCTGGTTAAACTCGGTGATTAATTCACCACCGTGCGTGTCGGAACTATATGGCGTAATGTAGGAGTTAGCAGATGAATAGACGAGAAAACGGTGGGAATCAGCTTCCCGAAGGTCATATAGTCTATCATCTGTTGCCATAGATATTAACCCCCTTCACCGTCAGGTACTGCAAGAAGTTGTGTACCATCAGCGGCACCACCGCCGCCAATTCCGTTGTCCTCCTCTTCAGAAATCTGCATAGGACGATGACCTGAAGCTGCGGTAGCATTTAATGCAACCTGAAAGCCGATATACATACCGTTATCAGAAGCAGGAGCACCGTCTCGGTTCTTGGACTGAACATAGTTACGAGTAACCGTGTAGCCTTTCGCTTCAACCTTTGCTTTCTCCTCATCGGAAATCTGCTCTGAAAAGGTAGTATACTGCTGACCAGCACCGCAGCGTTTTTCAGTCTCCTCAAGCACTTCTGTAGCCTTTATAAAGGGCTGATTAGGAGTGTAATAAGCAGCACGCTGATTTGCATACTCTGTAGCAGTCATATGGTTTTCTGTCATGATTCCCATGATAAATCACCTCACTCAAATTCAGTAATAGGAACGAGCTCCTTCTCGAATTCCTTGCTGAGGTTACGAGCGTTCTTGGACACAGCGAGCTTTGTCTTTACCAAAATGCAGTCTGCGTCTTCAATCTGCTCAACAACCTCAATCTTGCCTGCCTTGACAAGAGCGTCAACAGCGTCCTCATCTACCTTAGCAGAATCTACGAAGCATTTCATAACTTCCACTTCTTCTGCGGTATCAGTAGTGTCTTCGTCTGCCGCATCAGCTTCCTCGATTACAGTTTCGCTTGAAACAGTATCTTCAGAAATCGGCTCGCTCTCAGCTTCGTCAGGCTCTTGTCTAGGAAAGTCTTCCTGCACTTCTGCAGGTCTTACCTCCTCTTCTACAGCGCCCTGAGTTCCTTCTGCTGGCTCATCGAGTACCAGCATATCGCAAATAGAACTGGTGCACTTATAGAACAAAGGAAGGTCAGGATAAATCTGAACACGCTTGAGCGGGTTGTTGCACTTCGGGCAGAATGCGGGAGGCGGGCAGGTAACCGGTGCTGTATTCATAGGCTGAAGCTCACCGTTCCAAACCTTAGCAGTACAACCAGGCTGGAAATAAGCCACGAGCTTCATGTCGATTACATCGAACACGCCCTTGTCTGTTGTAGCTCTCAGAGTAAGAGCCCTGTCAGCACCCATCACATATTCAATGGAGTTGACGTTAGCAAGCTCAGGAATCTTGAACTCTTTGCCGGAAGGGAGGCTAATCCACTTCGCATCATACATAGAGTATTGATTCTTCAGAGTAATCAGCTGATTGCCCTGACCGTTCTCATTCTCGAAATAAGGAACGGTTTTAAAGCCGAGAACAGTAAGCATAGAAATCTGTTCTGCTACCGTGAACTTCCGAGCAGATGAATACAGGGAGTATGCCAGGAAGTCATTCTTGGTAACATAGCCGGTGATTTCGAAAGGCATACCAAAGTTCTTGATTTGGATAGGAGTATGTTCAACGGGTACGCCGAGCATAGCACCTGTCTCATTGTAGCTTACGGTTCCTTCCGGAAGATTAAGTTGCAATCTAATCATCGTTATTAAGCACTCCTTTACATTTTCTTAGGTACCATTGAACACACGGTACCGATAATTTGGTTAGACCAGATTTATATAAATCAGTAACTTCCTTTGGCTGCATCTTGAGCTCTTTCGCGATTTCATTCACACTCCATGGCGGCTCATCGGAAGTTCTGTTTATAACGTGAAGAACGTTGATTTCATCAGGCGTTAGCAGCTTTTCCATAACCTTTGAAATGTCCATCTGGTGCTGGTCAAATGTGTAGGTATCCTCAATCTGCTCTTCCATGGGTATGTCGGCATCCTCACATTCATATTCTGAAAATGTCATCTCCGGATGTACCAACTTATTCATCTGATTGCGGATATAAGGAAAAGCGTATGTGCTAAGAACTGTATATGTATCAGCATCAAAACGCTCTATTGCTGTCAGCAGTCCCATGATACCTGCTGATACGAGCTCTTCGCAGTCGGTCTCGCTTGGATACCGACTTGCGAAGTACATCTGATAACATCTGTGAACTAAACCCACATTGTTGAGTAGAATCTTATTTCTTATCTCAGGGTCTCTTGTCTTAGCATACTCTTTGAGCAATTCCTGATTCTCTTGACTCCTGCTCATATACCCTCCTTCGTCCTTCAATACTATAATATTAGGCTGCGTCATGATTTACCGGTTACTGCTTCTCGCCCCATGACTTATGATGTTGAGCGTCTTCTACTACCTCTCTTGGTGGTATAATCTCCCAGGATTTAACGTGCTGGTCGTTTTCTACTACCTTATGGGCATTGAGTTTCTTTACCCATTCTTTACGAGTTACACCACCTTCGGTTATCTGCTCGACTACCCAGATTCTGGCTTTGTGGATTCGTTTCCAAACCGCATAATATCTATTCTGATTGTCATCAGATTGTGCGGTGCAATTACGCAAATCGACACAAGCGACGGTTTCATCTTGATTGATGATATGATACGTTCGGTCTGTTCTCCAGCCGTAGAATATGAACTTATATTCTGAAGTCTCCAAATCTAAGAGTGCTTGCTCGATATTAGGACCGACGTCACGATATAGAGCAAGACCTTGCAAATCGATGTACTCACCTGGGTTATAGTGCAGCACGTCACTCGATATTCTATTTGGGTCTTCGTTGTAATCAGGAGCATCGGCTTGCGTTCTAGGTGCTGTACTGTTGCCGATGGATAAGCCTAGAGATGCGACGCCATCACCGAGAAGAGTCGCATCGTTAGCATCGAAATTTCGATAGAATTGAACTCTAGGTGCTCTCCATCTAGCATAGAACGTAGTACCATCGACCGTTATCTGACACGCCTGTTCCTGCTGCGACGTCATCGGTGTACCAGTCGGTGTATTCGACCAACCTTCAAAGATGGCGACAGTCATAGGCGGTATACCAATCCACGACGGATTTGGATTCGGTTTAGCCGAAGCTAAGGTAGTGCCTACGTTAACCGTTTTTGTCTCGATTACTCGATTATCGTTAGAATATTGATTTCGATTAAAGGTGCACGAAACAGTTGCGGATGCCCATTGTGCAGTATAGGTATAGTTCTGCTGAACGTTCGTCGGAGGTGCTCCGCTCGGTGACCAACCTGTAAAGTTATAACCACTTCTGGTAGGCGCGGTAGGTAACGTATCATTCTCACCTTGAACTACCTCATGAACAACATCAGAAGTAGACCCGCTCCAGTTACCTCCGTTCGGTTTGTAGGTAACCTGATAAGACGGTAGCGGTGTTGCATTAACCAGGTCACTGAGCTGCCAGGTGCCCCAGTCACCCTCAAGGCGAAGAGTTACCTGAGCGTAGCTGTTAGCAGGAATTATCAACGGTGAGCTCAGCTTAAAGGTATAGAACGCATTATTGTAATCTTGCTGAGAAATGTAATTCCCATCGTATGAGTACTGATTGTACTGAGCTCCAGAATTCTTTGTATATCTTGGTATAAACCACGTTTGGGTATTGCTGAACGGTTCGCTGCTATCTGCTGTACACAGATTTGACCTAGATTCTGCCGCAATGGTAACTGTCTGCGATATCTTTGTGTATGAGTTATACTCATATAGGGCAAATGTACCAGACTGACCGGCAGCTTGACCTGATGATATCTGATTTACAGAATGTCCTCCTGCATTACAAGCTATCATCTGAAGTCTGATGCCACCCAGCTTAGCTGGTGTGGCATCATCATTGTAGATTGTGATGTGTACCGGATTATTGTACCAATAATCCGATGTAGCCCAATGGTAGGTATCATTGGAAGTATCGATACGAAGTCCCATAATATCACCAACCTATTCCGATAGCACCGACTGGGAAGTCATCCGCAGAAGGTTCGGTCTTAGAGATAACCAGAGTTGTTCCGTCTGCTGTCTGTAGGTAGTTCACATCATCAGCCGTTCGGCGTACCTTCATGCCGTGCAGAATATCGACAGTCTTTCCTGTACCAAGTCCAGATAACAAATCCAACCAGGTAATGGTATCTGCCTCGATTGTACCTTGGTTACCGGTAAAGTCAAGCTGAAGACCCGCATCGTCGATTAGAGACACGCTCATAGTCTGTTCGCCGTGTCTTGATTTCGCAATGGTAGCCCAAATCGGAAAGTCATCATTATTCAGATTCAAGACTGTTCCATCAGAAGCCTTCTTAGATGTATACCAGGTTGTGTCAAAGAAGGACTTCGTGGTGGTTTTAGCCTCCATAATAATAGAACACTGAATCTGACCATTCGGTATAGGTCCTGACGTGTAATGCAAATCTTGCTTAGAATACAGATGGAAAGTAGAAGTAAAACCGACTGAGCGTTTGGTATCAGCAGACATAGGTACTGACATATCGGTACGAATTACAGCCTCACGCAAGAACTCGCCTATGCTAAGATTCTGGAAATCTGCGTCTACGTAGTCTGCAATATCCCACCCAAAATCGTTGAAAAACTCACGAGCTGGTAGATGACCCAGTGCTGTGCGCATATTGTAGTAGTAGGAACCATGCTCATCAGGTAACTCATTCTTATACTTCGGGACAATCGCATCATACAATCCAGGATAACCTACTGTAGCAGTTAGATTTGGATTCTTAATCCAGACCATAGCCGAAACTAGGTGTACATACGAATCGCCGTAATCTAGCACGATGTAATGATAGTCTTCGTTATAACCGAACAAGCTAGATTTCTTGTGGTTCACAACATAGATAGAACCAGGAGTCACCTCTGGCACGGTAGTAGTGAATGAGGTATGAGTACTCGCGTCTGAATAGACGTCATACACCCTGCCTGCATGGCGAGCGTCCCACGCAGCTCTGGTAATCCTTATTCTGTTAGAATATGTATCAGAGACCGCAGTAATAGCTGAATTGTAAGAATCGTCGAACACAAGAGTTTTAAGCTGGTCTGTGTGACAAATCAAATTCAAGCTTCCACTCGTAACCGTGTTCAGAACATAGACAAGTCGATGTTCCTCAGGAACACCGAGTACAACAATTTCACCGGGGTATATAGGACAACCGTCAACATAGAGCACACCATTCTGAATAGAATAAGGAATTCCGCTAAGGCTAACCTGAAAGGCAAAACTACCTGTCTTATCTTTGTACCACTGAGGAATTGTCCAGTTAATATAACCACCTAAACGGTTAAGCTGATATACCGAATCCCCGTGTTTCTTATCCTTGGTACACAGATAAACACCGTTAGCTACTTTATTGGTATTTCCCTTCAGAATATACATATAGCCCTTGGCAAAATAATTATCTTCCAATGGTATCTTCCAGCATGCCTGTCTTTCGTGGTTCTGCCGTTGCGTGAAGACAGCTCCGCTCATCGAGCTATAATCAGTATCCTTCCATCTACCGTTGAATGTATTATTACCAGTGTACCTTAAACCTTTGGATGCAGGACAATCAGCTCCCCACCAGCTTCCTAGATAATCAGGTACCCGTTTATCATACATATAAAGTACCGCACCTGCGTCACCGTTTCCGCCATACAGCCGGGTGAAATCGATGAGTTTCTTCATTGTAGGCGTATCCCAGGTACCATACTTACCACAATTCACTCTTCCGGTTTCTTTCAGAACAGGAACGACAAAGAAAGGATGTGCTGGATCGGGGTACTCGGTATAGCTAGGCTCACCGTCGATTAGATATAGATAATCATTGCGGTCATTTGCGGGTATAGCATTTACCTGAGACATCGTCACATTCATTCCTGCTCCTGACAGAGCATCCTGAAGTTCTGCGTAGGTAAATCCATACGAACCGATGTTAGCAAATTCGCCTGTTCCGTTGATAAAATCTGGATTCATATAACCGAATGAAGACGTTAGAATCTCACCTTGAGGATGGTCTACCAAACCTCGATAATCTGCCGGGTCTGGGTTACCTCTCATACTCATCCACAGATAGCCTGCAGAATTGAATGAAAGGTTGTTGATGTTTCTCGTTTCGTGAAAACAGTCTTCAATCAGGCCGTTACCTGCGAACAAGAAGCCTTGAGGACCGAAGTATAGCGTATCGACATCCAGGTCTTCCATCGACAGTCCACGGACAATCAGCTTCATGGTAGCACCAGAAATTCTAGACATCTTCTCATCGAATTTTAGAATATCAGGATAAGCCATGAATGTTAGATAACCATGACTCGCCACAGCACTCTGTGCTTTCTTTCCTTGAGCGTCAGAGATGTATACGCCGAAGATATTGCCAACAGCTTCTTCCAAATCTTCCTTCTCGATAGAGTCCCCTTCTTCAGTAGACTGGGTAGTTGTAGTCGGGTCAGTAATTACATCAAGATAATGCTCATAATCAACGCCGACAATCGGTACCGCACCCCAAGACGCACCAGGAACACGAACAGTCTGAGTGTAGAACTGACCTCCGTTAGATTCAACCCAGTTACCAGGCACGAGTTCGACTATTCGAGTAACACCGTAGGTTACCAAGGTATTGTAGATGTAATTGGTAATCTCATTTGGGTCATACCCGGTTTCCTTCAGAAACTCTTCGTAGGTGCTCCAACCTACAACTCGGCCGGTGTTATAGGTTTTCTCTGCCATTGCTAATCACTTCCTTTTGAGAATTTGAACAACGGTGCACCTACTCTTCTTATCGAGCTCCCAACGGTTATCACCGTAGAAGATATGCTCACCGTGTTCGTTATAGGTATCCAGATACCAATTGGTATCATCTTCTTCCTCGACTCCTCCTACGAGGGTACCACCTGTAAGATGTCGAGCTATAATCACCGTATCAAATCGGAGCAGCATATCCTGTGCTTGTGCCAGCAAGGCAGCCTTGCGGATTTGAACTGCTTCTTTTATCTTGTCCTCGAACTGTGCAGGAGTGATGTGCTCCTTAAACTCGTAGATTACTCGGTTATCGTACTTCGGGAATCGATACTGCGGATTCAGAACCCTACCGTCCTGATATTCAACCATTTCCCAATACTCACCGCGGTCAAACGTGAGTTTGCACATACGATATTCGTTCTTCACACGAACTACCCACCATGTTTCTTCTGTGATAGCTCTGAGCTTAGAACGAGTTGTGGTAGGAGTTGTCTGGGTATGCTGCTGAGTCTGCACCTGCACCTTAGGTTTCTCAACCTTTGATGCGTTTGCAGTACCAACTGCAGGCAGGCACAACTTCTTCTCTTTAACCACATAGAACTGTTCGAAATATGCACGAATACAATGCAACACGCTGAACGGTATCGTAATCAGCGGGTTGTTCTCTTCCAGCTCTTTATATAACGAGGTCAAGTCTTTTCTGATGAACGGACATAAGGTCATCGCCTTATCCATGAGTTCCATAACCTTTTGCTTTGCTGCTGCCGTCCAAGGTTGAATCGCTGTGGCGATTCGATACGAGTGAGAACAGAGTTCCTTACGCTGGTCTACGCTCAACTCGAGGTACGCAGGTTTAACAAATGGATACATACAACCGCCTCCTATTTATTTCTGTTATGTATACATTATACACAGAAATACCGGTGGATTTCGAAGTTAACCCACTCCGCAGCATACAACTGCTACAACGGTTACACATACTACATACTGCGCACATCGTGCATATAAGCAATACCACGTTAGGGATTTGGGTGCATGCGTGCTTCAGCGTGTGCTATGATTTCATCCACATCTTCCTCGGTAAACTCTACCAAATCTACCTGGTTAAAGTAACCGAGTAAGAATTTTGCGGACAATTCAGGAGCACGCCATTGGGTGATGAAACCTACGCCTACCGGTACATTATTCGCATTCAAGATAACCGCACAGCTGTATTTACCTTCATTATCTGCAATAGGAGCCGTACCGTCTGAAGTAATCATAAACTCATATGGAACAGCCACCTCGTCACCTTGCTTCCATTGCGTATCATTTCTAATACACAACAGGTCACCGGTGTCAGGCATAGCTGCACCGTTCGGGTTAATCAAGATTGGTCTACCAGCTGCGTCACCGATGTAAAATTCACCAGTATCAAGAATAATAGCAGGCTCACCAGGATAGAGTTTCATCAAATCCCGGTTTTTAGAAAAGCCACGCTTCAGCTGTATCAGGTCGTATCCTTCTTCATTTCTTGCCAAGGATAGTAACCAGGTACAGCCCTTGCAGCATTTCTTGCCTGCTGTTGATAGAAAGTATTTCATAATATCACCTCCCATTTAGTCTAATATAGGAGGTAAAATCAACGTCTACCGTCTCAATGTATACAAAATTCGCATGACATATTCAGGTAAATCGTTTACGTCTTTCTTAGGTAACATAGGAATAATTGGTGTATGAGCTTTCAATGCTTTCTGGAGCTTAGCAGCACCTTTCATACCTGCATTATCACCGTCGAGACATATCGCAAACTCCCTGATGTCGGTACTGTTCAGGTACTCGATTTGCCTATCTGAACCTGTTCCAAGCAACGCCCATGCCGGTAACCCATAACCCCAGAGAGTCAATGCGTTTATCGCAGACTCTACCAGAATTCGTTTCTTAGCGAACGGACTTGTCGGCGGGATTATCTTATTGGACTCGAACACTCCATACACGGGTTTATCTACACCTGCTGGGTAGTTATACCACTTCTTATCGATAGAACGTCTTATTACAAAGGCAACGGAACCATCAGGCCTCTTGACCGGAAATGTTACAGCATTCGTAACCGGGTCATATCCTGTGTCGAACGCTCTTTGTACCAATTCGGTTATGTGTCTTTGCTGAGATAGGTAGTCGACCTTCTCATACCTATAGGACATAAGTTCCACTTCGGTAACTTCAGGTAACTTAATCGGTTCTCTTTTCGCAAGTGTGGTTATTCCATTTCGGTCAAAGAAACCTATGTCTGACACGGACTGGATGAACTGAATAGCATAATTGTCGTAAGCATCTCTGCTAGAAAGATAATTAACCAGTGATATAATTGAACCTTTCGCACCACACGCAAAACAATGATACTTTCCATAATGAGGGTGTGAACGATTGTTGCATATACCGAATGAAGGATGCTGTTCATTACCAAAGCTATGGAACGGACATTGGGTTGTGATATCATTTTCTGATTGGGTTACAATCCTAAAGAACGATGTAGAAGCTCTTAAGGCTTCAAAGACTGCGTCTACATCGATAGAACGTAAATCAACCTGCTGCTGTACTGCCAAAGAACGCACCTCCCTGATTTACATCACCACGGGATTGAATATATCCGTGGTCAGGGTCCCAGGTATATGTGAACTGCTGTCCGAATGTTCCGAAACGTGATTTCTTGACTGCCAAGGATATAACCTGATGAGAATCCTCGGGGTACGCCAAAGACATAACGAATGACGCATTGATGTTTACACCGTCGCCACCTCTTGCAGATTCCAATTCAGGATTCTGTGACAAATCAGAACCGCTTCTGTTTGCTTGGTGTGTAACTCCAATAGGACAATGAGTATCTGTGCTAACAGACATCAAGTCCTCGGATACATCAGTTGCAGCGCTAGCATCGCTCTTATATGCAGCGTTGATTCGTTCATTCTCGATGTAGCTAATACCGTCGAGAAGAAGGAGGTCAAGATTTGCAGTCTCAATCCAAGACCTGAGTTTCGTAGGTGTGATGTGCCCCTGGAAATCCTTCTTAGAACGAATGAGGATACCCTCTCTACCCTGCATAGACTGAACATACGCATTGTACGCATTCATGTCTACAGCATCACCACGACGAAGTGCAGAGTTTGACAATCCAGACAACAAAGTATCAATTCGGAAACCTAAATCATCTTTACCCATCTCAATCGAGACAATACCTACCTTAAAGCCTGCTTTCCATGCGGCTACTGCGATGTACATCAGAATCCATGTCTTACCCATACCCATACGAGCAAGGATTTCGAACAGCTCTCCTGCTTTAGACCAACCTCCTATGAGCTGGTCAATTTCAGCAAATCCGGTCGTGATAAACGCCCTCGGGTCGTTAGACGTCTTGACATACTTTTCTTGTCTGGCTGCTACATTCTTAATAACATCGTACTCTGCCAACTGCGGTGTGACGTTCCGGAGGTCAGCAATTTTGCTTTCAAGATAACCTAGCAACTGAATTCCGTCTTCAGGGAACTGCTGCTGTCCTTCCTGAATTGCTCTGTCCAGTTCATTGTAGATGTACATCTCCTTAATCTTGTAGAGCAGGTACTCACAGTCTTTCGACACCTCTTCAAGATTGGAACAAGGAAAGTCTGGAAACTGGGACAGGAGCTCGCCCAGCACGACAGAACCGTACTGGGCATAGCGAGTTTTCACGAACTCAAGAAATCTATAATCAAGTCCGAAGAACTTATAGGTACATACATTCTGAGCCATGAAGTAGTTGATACAATTATTGTTCATGACCATATTGATAATGATTTGCTGTGGTACGGTCATCTAAACACCCCCTAATTAGTCTAACGCAATAAGTACCGACTCCTTGGCTCGGGTGATAGCCGTATACATCGCAGACTTCTTCATCATAGAGGACTGCTGATAGATTACGTTCTGCCACTCAGAACCTTGGCTGAGATGTACGGTCAATGCGTAGCCATACTCGATTTTAGGAGGTCTAACGTGTGCAGGAAAGAGTTCCGGTCTGGTTGTGCCGATGAAACTGAACGTACCGATATCAGGTGTTTCCATAACCAGGTCAACCAGCGAGTACGAGTTGTTAGCGTGCTTCACCTTGGTAATTACGCCCTGAGCCCCGTTTGTCAATGTATACCCCTCTGTCGACGATATAGTCGTGTTCGTACGGCATATAATCTTATCACCGACGTTCAGCGGCTTTGAACGAGAACGGAAATCCAGCGCGAGTGCTCTCAGTCTGTCGTTCAGGTTACCTCTGGATACATTGGTATCAGTCAAGATGATATCTGCATAGCAAAGTTCACTGTCAGACACCGGTCCCTTACGCACCATGCACGAACCGAAAACACCTGTCTTTAGCCTGCCCTGAAGAACTTCCTGAGACAACCAGATAACCGGACTTCCCTGTGCTTGTCTGACAATCTCTGTTAGATAATAATCGCACTTGGTGAACACGGTAGTATCGTTGACAGGAGGCAACTGATTGGGGTCACCTACGAGTAGTGTCGGGATGCCGAAGGACAGAACGTCGCTCAGAAGTTTACCGCCTACCATGCTTCCCTCGTCGATGATGATACATTTCACGTTAGCATCAAGTTCTTCTTTCAGACAGAAGCGAGTTTCCTCACCGCTGAAATCATATCCTCTATCATGACTCTGCTGGAGCATCATTTCCAAATTCTTGAACTCGTTGTCACCCATGGTCTCAAAGTCGATTACACCGTCCTCGCGGTTCTCCGACTGAACATGATAAATCTGTGAGTGAATTGTTCGTGCAGGCAGTGAGGCTTTAATCAGATTGTTTGCAGCTTTACCGGTAGGTGTAATGAGAAGACAGTTCTCAATACCAATCTGTTCTGCGACAAGAGCGATAAGATAACTCTTACCGCTACCAGCAGGTCCTCCGAGTTTGAATACATCACTTTCACGATTGTTGTACCAGGACATGATACGTTTGAATGCGACTTCCTGGCTAAGGGTCAATGCCATTAGAATTCCTCCTTTATCTTTGCATCTCTGGCAATTCGGTACATGATACTACCTGCACAATTCAGTGGGTCTGTCATCGAGGTAGTCACGACTGTTATACACGATTTGTTCTGTCTAGCATCATAAATAGCCTGGAGCATGAGGTCATCTATCTGAGTGAGATATGAAAACAGACCATCAAGCACCAGGCATCTTGCTGACGCTGCTCTGCGTACCATAGCCTGAACTTCATTGTCACGGTTAAACCGGTCCTGAGTTCGGTTCTGGTAACAAAGCTGATTTACGGACACATAGAGTCCTACATTCTGCGTATCCATAATATATCTGCGATAATTAAGATACGACATAAGAATCATTGCCGCATTGGTTGTCTTTCCTCGCTTCAAACCGCTTAGCAGAATTACACCGTCAAAGGTTGCGATGTTATCACAAACCTCTTTAATAGCAGGTCTGATAAATTCCTCATTCGGATATTCGGTCAATTTCTCAGGTAATTCTGCTTTACGGATAAGTGTCGGGAGTATATCTATCTGATTATTCACTATCACCCAGCTCCTCTCTAAGTATTGCCAATGTCTTGGGATTATTTTTAGTTTCGTTCCAGTACGGGTCCTGGTAATACGATATGTTCGCGTACATCTTGTCTTGTTCAGACGTGAACACGATATGATTCCACTTTCTAGCTGTAGCCGTTAAGAACAGATAAGTTACTTCTGGAATAGTTATCGAGTTCTTTGTAGACAGTTTTCTTACTCGAGACGCTGGTTTATTCGGGTCCGCTATATCATATGTCTTAAGAACTTCATCAAGACAAGCATCCCACTCGTTGATACTCAACTCTTTGTTCTTCTTAATCCTCATCTCAAGGTACCCAGCGGCAGCTTCTAGCAGATTATTGTCTTTCGGAAATCTGTTCAAGACGTGTGACCAGTACGGCTGCGGTAAATTATTTCTCATACACGCACCCCTTGTTTACTCTCATTTTTGCGTGTGTTTTGCTACGGTTCTGCTACAGGTTCTGTATTATAACATATACAGTTATTAAAAACATTACCACGTAGCAAAACCTCGCACACGTTGTGTCACTATTAGTGACATTATAATTATACAATAACGGTATAGTGGTACACGAAGTTACTTGTATCGGGGTGTAGGATACCAATAAGAAGAAACTACCGGACTGACCTGTGCTACACCTACACGGCGGAATTTACCCGACTTGGTGTATACAACCGGTACACCGTCGGCGTACATCTTTATGCCCAGTGCAATTAGATACTCGATAGGTACAGTGACATATCCAGGTACCTCCTGTTGCTGCTGTTTCTTGAACGCTTGGTTCTCTGGTTTATCCGCGAGCTGCTTTGCGATAGACAGAGGCATTATGAGACGTGAAGGACTGCTCATCATGATATCCGGTTTTCCGGTTCCAGACATCTCTAAAGTAGTATCAACATTCTCAACAAGGTTTTCAACACCTACCGAAGGCGAATCCACATGGTTTTCAACAATCTCAACAGGGTTTTCAACAATCTCCTGTTTAACTGGTTCCGACCCATTATTCAAATCCTTAGGGATTTTACCCATCGCGTCTGTGACGTTCTTGATAGATGCTTCTATCTGAGGAATAACCGTGTAGGTGATGTAAGAGTATTCCTCTGAGCCCTCACCAGATTCTGGGTGCAGACAGTGCTGTTTCCAGAGCTCATCTCTACGAGCGTTTGCCTTATCCAATTCAATTTTCAAACGACTCTGCTCACGAATTGCTTTACCTGTTTCAATCCAATAATCAAGCGAAGCTCCACCGCTTTGATATTGAGTATTTGCCCAATCCACAATCTGCTCATCAGTATAGTCCTGGAACAGATAGGTTGTACGCTGCGTGGTGTACGCACCCTGCATAGCATTCTCGATATAATTTTCAAGAAGGTTAGCAAGGTCTGGAAGAGCGTCGCCCACGGGATTTATGATAACAATAGGTCTTTCGGTAACACCCATCTGCTGAAATACATACAGAAGCTGGTCGAGAGTATCTGCATGAGTTACCGGACTGCCTAATGTGAATATCTTATTCTGAATCTGTATCTGACTCTGGTTTGTCAGGTCCATTCTCTACACCTACCTTTTCTCCAATTCTTCTTACACGAGTACGGCGATGTTTTGCTAGACACACATCACCAGCGTCCTGATTGATAGAACCGTGGTTCTTCAACGGGCGCCCGCAGTATTTGCAGTATCCGGTATTATTATTCTGTTTTCCAGAAGGGTTCGTAAAATGATACATACATACACCTCCAGTCCGGTCAATGCGTCACGTTCACTCACCTTAATCTGTTTTCTGAATCGCAATCCTGTCTTATAGAGCTGAATCCACTCTACCCAAGGAATGTTCTGAAGACCTCTGCCTTGGAAATTGGTGTATACGGCTTTTACCAGACCACCTTTATTCCAAAAGTCATTACCGCATGATACGAAACGCATTATCTGCTCTAGCCATCTGAATATCGACGCATAGACAAAGAATTCGTTACCACGCTGAGCTTCCAGATAGGTGAAGATAAACGTGAAATCTCCGTCCAGAAGTGCGTCACAGAAAGGTCCTGGCTCCTCGCTAATCTCAGACTGCATCCACGGTTTGAAATATGTCTTGAACACATCGGTATCAGGCATACCAAGTGAAGCGGCTAAATCAAGTACCTGCAGTCCATACAAACGCATATTACCAGGAGTATCGACATTGTGCTTCATGTGCTCGATGATGGTAGGACTCAGCTTTTTCTTGGTCAATATGTTAGAAGCCTGTGCCCAAGTCAAGTCCTCGATTGTGAGTGCATTACCATCAAAGAACTCAAGCGTAGCCTCAGGTATCTTCTTAATAGATGTATAGAAGAACACAATCTTTCTTCCTGACTGCTTGTACTCAGGTTTCGGTGTATTGAGAACATCCATATCATCTGTGAGCACCAACACCTGATTTGTGCTTAGCATACGTCCTTTTGATTTCCAATCGATTGTATCCACGAACTTAGGTTCGCAGTTATGTGCCTTACAGAACTGCTTCAGGTACAGTGTTCTCAAGTCATGGTCATTAGCCATGATGATAAAATAATCAGGTGGAGTTTTCATACGCTCTTTGAACTCGGTTATGGTCATTTACAAGCAGCCTCCTTCCACAATTCTGCATAGAAATAGCACATGATATATCGGTCGAGCTCATACAGATTCTGAGTTAGAATAGAGTAACTAATCGCATCCGAATGGATACCTCTTGCTAACAGATAGAACACATAGAAGTCGACATTATTTTCTTTCATAAACTTGCTCAAGATATTTGCCTTGTTGAGGACAACAGCGAGAGGTTGGGTTACCGATGATTGAATATCGAGCATCTGGTCAATCATACCAGAAATTGTTTCGTGATTTCCCCAACCCACAAGAAGATGAAGTTGTCCGGGAGTCGTCACGGCGTGACTAATTACACCTACATATTTCTGAACCACAGTTCGCTCAGAATCGCAGAGCAATGCTTGAATCTGGTCAGGTGTGTATGTTTCCATGGTGTAGCAGACACATCGAGATTTGATTGTAGGTAGTATAGAGTTGCTAGCAGTTAGACAGAATCTAGCACGCATTGGAGGTTCCTCCAGTATCTTCAGCAAAAGATTCTGTATACCAGGATGAAGTCTGTCGACGTCAGGAATCAGGTACATAATCGGTTTTGTCTGTGTCTTGATAAACTCTAGCGTTTCACGGAAGTCAGACACAGAGCCAGAAACCTCATAGACATACAACCCAAGGTCCTTGTAGAGTTGTCTTATGAGAGTCTTCTTTCCTGAATGAGCAGGACCTTGGATAAGCATAGCACGAGCATTGGTCTTGGATAAACTCTCAATCAGCTTTTCCTGTCCGATATAATCCATTAGAAATCACCTGCAATTCGGAGGAAGTGTACCTTAACCAACGTATACGGGTCTGGCTCCATAATGATAAGCTGAACCAAATCGTCCAGTGAACAGAGCGTCTGGAACAAACGACCGTCCTGAGGAAGCAGAGTCAGGTTACTGCTAATGTCTTTAGGCAACGCCACATCCTCAGGCTTTACACCGAGCTGAAGTTCAACAGCCTGGAGGACGAAACGACGAAAGTCCTGAACCCATGCTTTGAAATCAACACCTTTTCTATTGATATCGTCCAGAACATCCACCAAGCCTTTGAAGTTATGGTCGTAGAGTGCTTTAAGAATATTCATAGGCACATCAAAACCTACAAGTCCCAGTGCGGTGTTGATAACATCAAAGTTGATGTCTACACCATAACCGAGGACTTTATCCATCATGGTGATAGCATCACGCATACCTCCGTTCGCGAGTTGAGCGATATATCTCAGAGGTTCACGCTGAACACCGGTTATGTTCTCCTGCTCCAGTATCCAAAGCAATCGGTCGGTAACTGCATCAATGTCGATACGAGTGAAATCCAGACGCAGCACACGAGAGGTGATTGTGTTCGGAATCTTTCTCGGGTCTGTGGTGCAGAACAACAGAACAACAGACTCCGGCGGCTCCTCGACGAGTTTCAGAAGAGCGTTCCATGCTTGTACTGTCAGCATGTGACACTCGTCGAGAATGAATATCTTATATTTTGTGCCGATAGGCTTGTGTCGAGCATCAGAAATGATTTTACGAACGCCCTCAACACCTGTATTATCAGCAGCGTTAATTTCGTAGATGTTAGACTGACCGTTGAGTTCATGTGCAAAGATACGAGCACAGGTTGTCTTACCTGTACCGGCAGAGCCTACAAACAGGTAGCCGGACTTTGGCTTTGCTTGTAGGTGATTACGCAGAACTTTCTTAGGGTCTTCCTGACCGACAACATCCTCAAGTCGTGTCGGACGGTAGACAGCAGCAAGATTTCGCATAATGTACCTCCTTGGTGTTTGTTTATATACATATTATACACGATTTAGAAGTTTGTAACCGAAGTAACGTGGTTTTGCTTAAATGCAGTGATTACGCATGACCATTGTATGTGCCGTACTCGTAGCAGTTAAGCAGTGCGTACAGAAAATAAAACACAGGTGAACCGATATTCTCAGTTCACCTGTGCCAAGTATTCTTCAACTACATCTAAGCATGTTTCTAAATGCCATCGGGTTCGCTTCATGTAGAGTTTCAGCTCAACACCGCTTACCTCTAAGTCCTCAACCGTCACCGACTTCTTACCCGCGGAGTAATACAAGTCTAACGTGAGTGGTGATACCCAGAAGGCTCGTTGCTCACCTGACATCCAAATTACATACCCAGCCCTTACTCCCGGAATTAAGTCCTTCTCTAGCATGTGTATCCATTGATATTCGTCAATGTTCTGCAGCATGTTAAACCTAGGGGAAGCACACTCTTTACACTCGATGTAATAAATGTGCGGGTATATGTACGCATCATAGTCGCACACATTCTTAGAACCTTTCTTACCCGACATCTGGTCGGGGATGCGGTCATAGCAGATATTGTTCTGCTGTAACCACTCCTCGACGATGTCTTCCCAGACCTTACCGAGATTATCTGCCATTAGGAGATAAGACCGATAGAAGTAGTCACAGGTCCTACACAGGCAAGCTGGCTCTCATAAACATCGAGCTGAACCATGCCATCGTATGCTGCGAAACGTGCGTTAGCACTCAAGCAGTCAACCTCGATAGACCAGGGACCTTCTCCCTTAACGGACTTACAAGGAACCTTCTGAATGCTGTCTGCACACTTGAGAATGAGCTCTTCCGGAGTCTCCTGGCACACCGTTACACTGTAATCGTTAGCAGAATCTGCAACGATTGCGAGGAACTGCATGGAGTTAAGGAAGGATGCCATATCAACGGTTACAGAATTCTTAACCGGGTTTGCGAACTCCTGCTTGAGGTTTTCGAGCGGGAACTGGGGAATGAAGTCCTGGAACACCTTGGAGAATCTTGCCGAAGCACCGGAATCAGCCGAAACGAACCAGAAGAACTCCGCACCGGCATCATAAATCTGAACATCAGAATGCTTGGTGCAGTAGCTAATCATACGAGCGGAGAGAAGAATCGGCTCATTGATAAGCGAATCGCCCTTACTGATATTGATGTCATCGGTTGCGAACGAGCACTCTGCGTCGGTGTAGATGCAGCGCTCTGCGATGCTGTCCATAGTCTTGGAAAGTGTACCGGTGAGCATCTTAATCTGGTTGAGGTGGTCAACTTTAAGCTGAGTACCCGTGGGTGTGAAGAATTCGTGAACAGCCGGCTGACCCGCATCATCAACGAGGATTGGGAGCTTCAGAGTACCCTTCTCGTTCTTGATGATGAGTGTGTCTTCGGTAGCAGTGAGCTCAACAGACTCTCCACAATAGGAGATTGCCTTACTGAACTTCGCACCGTCAACAGAAACTGTCGGGAATGCTTCTGTGGTCGCACCGACCTTAGCACTATACCAAACCTCACCATCATCCGGCTCGGTGATAAGGTACAGATTGCCGTCTGCGACGTGCAGAGTAACAGTCTGTGCGAGGATAACGTATGAATTAGGGGTTAAACCTTCGGATACAGCTGCGAGAGCTGTATCCAGGTTGGTCTTCTTACAAATCATGTATCTTTACTCCTTTATGAATTAGTTCTGCGGATTGTTCTGCCAAGCACCATTCGGAGCTGCACCCCAACCGCTCTGCTGAGGCTGTCCCTGAGGAGCCCAGCCGCCCTGCTGACCCTGAGGAGCATTCTGCGGAGGCATATTCTGGGGAGCCTGATTCTGAGGAGCACCCCAACCTCCCTGCTGGGGCTGACCCTGAGGAGCACCCCACTGCTGCTGAGGCTGACCCTGAGGAGCACCCCAACCAGCCTGACCCTGAGGAGGCATATTCTGACCCCAAGCATTCTGCTGAGGAGCCTGCTGTCCCTGCTGAGCTTCAACCTGAACCTGCTCTGCCTGAGCAGCAACCGAGCGTGCCTTGATTTCCTCATACTTGTCGATAGGACGAACATAGTCGCTGCAAACACCGTTTGCCTTCTCGACGAACTCCTTGTACTGCTCTTCGGTAAGACCGCTGTCGCCAATAGGCATAGTGCGATACTTGGTGTTGAGACCAGTACCCTCACGGGTAATCTCAAACTTCTGCTTGTAGAGCGGCTTGAAGTAGCTCATGAGACCGGTGATTTCCTTGCGGTAGGATGCCGGCTTGTCCCAAATCATAACCTTACCGGTTGTGATGTCGAGCATGAGAACGAACACACGAGTAGAAAGCGGCTCACCAGCTTTGCAAGCCGGGCACATGTCGACGTCATCCTTCGGGCCTCTCGGGCAGTCAACAGTGTAGGTGTAGTAGTTTGCACCAGGCAGTCTGTGACAGGACCAGCCGTCAACGCTGTTCTCGTCTGTGTAGAGGAATACGACCTGAGCTTTACCGCCGTCCTTCTCGATTCTGAAGGTCTCGGCGCCCTGGTACTCCATGGACTTGGATTCTTCCGCTGTATAGCGTGCCATAAAAATCTTCCTTTCTGGATTCAAAAATTTTGGTTTTCAACGCTTGGTGTTTTGTGCTTTGGTTTTCTTACTCTTGTCTTTTATTTACAATGGTAAGCAAGACCCAATGTATTCCACTACACGGTCCGCGGTAACGTGTGTGTCTAACATTGTATCTATATTATAACACAACAATTTCGTGAAAACGAAGTTGTGTTATAGACGTATTAGAGACCAATGCGACGAGCCGACTTAGGTAAGCCGAGGAAGTCTGTGGTCTGGAGGTAGCGAATCATGCTCGCTGCATTGAACATCTGACGCATAGCAATGCTGTTGGTGATATCAGGCTCACCATCATCAGGAATTTCTGTCTCACGAGTTGGGTCGATTTTTCTGAGCTTCTCGGTAGAGAATCCTGCGTCCTCGATGAGTCTGCAAACCTCTTCCTTCGCATCAGCACCTAACCAGCAGAAGTGGTCAGCAGCGCCGGTTGTTCTTTCGCCTACGTTCATTGCTGCCAGCTTATTGTGTCTGTGAACAAGAACTGTTCCGTAGATTGCACCTTTAAGCCAGGTAGTAGAATCAACCGAGGTGAAGTCGATATACTGCAGAATGTTCAACGCGGTCATGCCAAATCCGTGTGTTTTAACCTGCGGATTGAGTCGTTTAATGCGACGGAATACCTCCTTACAGAACACAAGTCTGCGGTCTGTGGTAGTTTCCGTATGAGGTGAAATACCGATGTAGGCAAGCGGATTGCCATCAGCATCCTTATATGTGAGCATATTTTCAAGCCACTTGAAATCTTCACCTTCATGGAAAACAGGAATGAATCTGTCCCAGAGGCTCTTGTCGAGACGCTCTCTCATGTGGAGGAAGTTCTCCCAGGAGATTCTAGGTGCATCGAGATAAACCTGTCTGTCTTGCACGACGTTTGATTTACCTGGGATATAGTCCACCTGAACCATGACGTTGAAGTATTTGCCGTACTCGTTGAGGTAAGCGATGTAGTCGTCGAGGTCGATTTCTTTTCCCTTGGTGTACGCTGAGAACGCACCAGAGTCAACGAACAGCTTCATGCTAGGATGTTCATCCTTGTATCCCATCCAACGCTTAATTCGTGAACGGTCATTCAGCTGTGAGAAGAGTCGGTTGTAACCCTTCTTGACGAGAAACTCGTCGACTTCCTGCGGTGCACTGCCAGCAAAGTAAAGCTGTGTGTTCAGCAAATTGCAACCCTTCTTTCTAAAGATTTAATGTATTTATCTGCCTTCTCTTTCATCCGGTCAAGGAATCCAGAAGAAGGTCGGAGATACTTGCGTTTTGCGAGCAACTTGTCTTGTACGAAGTAGCACGCCCTATCCCAATGCTTATGGACGACATTATACAGATATGAGAATAATCGTCGATACTTCTTAATCGCTTTCTCTTGATATTCCCATTCTGCATCATCATGAAGTAATTTACGTCTCTCCTCCGGCTTTAGATTAAGCCAGGTGTCGGACATGAACTTTCCATTAGAGTAGCCGATGTATTGAACTTCACCGGATTCTACATTCAGAGCAAATCTGCATTCGTCGTAGGTGAATGACACCACGACTTTGTCTGCTGCTCTATAACCCATTGTAATCAGGTCACGAATGTTCGTCTTAACATACTCGACAGCGTCTACAAAGGAGGTCGTCTTAGCATCCAGCTTCTGCCAGCGTTCGCTATAAAAAGGTACGTGCTGCGTCATGTGCTTTTCGTACCTGTTGCTCTCTCGTTTGATTTTTGACCAATCGCCGTGAACGAGGTGCAACGCAGCTTCATGTCCGCTCATCTGACCGATAACTACCTGATGAACCAAGTCGTAGAAATCGTCCCATTTATCTGCAGACATCATCTGAGGTGCAAACACCGGTTCATGGGATTTTAATAGTGCATTCCACCTGAATCTACAGAGCTGAGGTTCAATAGCCTTGAGTTGAGCAAGAACATCCTGCTCATACGCTTCTGTGCGAGCTTTCATGTCCTTGAAAGCAGGAACATTACATTCCTCTGTGAACATCTGAACATGATTGTCAATCGAACTGAAGAAATAGTTATATAAGCATGAATTTACATCATCTCTATACTCCTCTTCAATTTCATCAGAACAATCAAATTCGGTGTGCTCCCAGTGTGCGTTCTGCTTCAGCTTCTTGGACTTACTTGCTTTCGCATCTAAAACCCAGCCCTTACGGTTAATTTCCATCTTAGGCTTGAGTACCTGAGTCACAAACCTTTGGTGGTCATCACCGAGACATTCTAATACAGCAGACCAACTGTATCTTGCTACATCAGCAAGAGTGCATTTTCCTTGTGCGTAACGAACTCTGGCGTCCCAGGTAGACAAGAATAGAAGTGTTGTGTTGATACAATTACCGTTCTCGTCGTACCAACGATTACGCTTGTTGATGTAGAACTTACCGTTGTATTCTGCCCTTGCGGGAATTATCTTATACAACCAGCTCTCAATGCTGTGAAGACAGTTAAGAGCAAATTCGTATGGAATGATACCCTTCTTGACTAATTTCTTCTGAATGTTAGAACTCAATTCGACTGCTGGCATCCTACCGTCTTGATATAATGCAGCCTGAACAGCTTCTGGTGGATTGTTGATTATCTCATTCACTTCAGATTCTATATCAAAACTGTCAGCAAGGCTTGCTACCTTTACATTGTTATAATACAGAATTCTGTTTCCTTTATAGAGACGTGATAAAAACCAACCCTCTGGAAGACGCTCTTCGAAAAAAGTTCTAGGGAGAACCCTCTGGCACATAATATAGACCCTCTTTCTGACGACGTGTGACGAACACGTTAAACTCACATATAAAGTATAACATGGAAAATCATGTGACACGAAGTTGTGATGTAAGCGTACCAAGCACGCCTATATAATCACATTTTATACTATATCACAATTATAACACAAAGAAGATTATAACATCGAACTTGCTTACAGAACACCATGACAGCGGTGTGTATACTATTTATAATAACAACAACCTCATCTGCGGTGTTTCTTTATGTTGCTTTAGCAGACTAAAGGCGGGCGTGCTTTGATGAACTTCAGGCGCTGACGCGCCTACTTTGAAACTTTCTACTTTGGACTATTGTTTGCTTATACTTTGTATTATCTAGCTTTTGGTTTCTACTTCTTGATTTTGGTTTTGTTTGGTTTTGGTTTGTCTGCGGCTTGCCGCTGTCAAGGTTTTTTGCTGAAAGCGAAAGACCTTTGTAGCGACGATTGTGATAACAAGCGAGAGCGGTGTGCGTCCGACTTGTCGGCGTGATATATTATAGGGAGTGGTAGACGAACATATAATATATTGTGAGGTATGTAAAATCCATAGAATTAAAAATTATATACAAAAAGCATAATAGAAATAAAGAGTAAATACAACAAGGTATACGAAGTTGTGTTATTTCGAATTCACGCACGATATATGTTATAATATGATTACAATAAAATAAAATCACAACCGTTGTTAAGGAGGATTTCAATGTTCTTTGATTACAAAGGTGAGCCGGTAGAATTAATCGGCAAGACAACCAGAGAATACGAATTATACCGCTATAAAGGTAGACCTAAGCATGCGTGGGTTCCACGTTACGAAAATCAATCAGAAGTTATCCTCACACCAGTACCTGAGGAAGTAATCGAGCCGGATGCCGATTCTCTCGACTTTACAGTCTGGAAGACTGAACCTTACGAGCACCAGAAGGCATTTCTGAAATTCTCAGAGCGCCACGCTCAGATGTTACTGCTTGACCAGCCGGGACTCGGTAAGACCAAACAGTCTCTTGATTTGATTGCGAACAGAATCCTCGCAGGTCAAATTCGTAAGGCTCTTATAATAGTAGGCGTTTCAGGACTTCAGTATAACTGGCAAAATGAGGTCAAGAAGCACACAGACCTTGTCGGTTATATTCTAGGTACAAGACCAGTTGGTAAATCTGGACTTCAGACCAAGATAGGTTCTGGAAAAGATAAAGTCGATGATGTAAACCGGCTCAAGAAAATGGCGGCACAGGTCATCATCACCAACATCGAGTCTCTCAGAAACGCTGCTATCGTGGATGCTCTTAAGCAGCAGGTGCAGGACGGAATAATCGGCATGGTAGTTGTCGACGAGGTACACAAATGCAAGAATCCCAAAGCAAAGCAGACCGAGGGTTTGCTGGAATTGGATACGCATTATAAACTCGGTTTAACAGGTACACCTATTGTCAATTCACCGCTTGACCTGTACGCTATGATGAAGTGGTTGAATCGTACAGTACCGCCTAAAACCTACTTTGAAGCGAAATACTGCATCAAGGGTGGTTTTGAGGACCGTGAGGTAATCGGTTATAAAAATCTGGACGATTTGGCTTTTGACTTCGGTTGCTGGACGCTCAGACGTACGAAAGCAGAGTGTCTCGACTTGCCTGAGAAGACAGTTCAGACCTACTATGTAGACTTGCTCCCAGAACAGAAGAAACTATATAAGGAGATTCAGAAAGACCTTCGTGAGCGTTCTGCTGAAATTATGGCAGCAGCGAGCCCTATGGGTCAGCTTGTAGGCTTGAAGAAAGCAACCAGCTGTCCTCCTAGAGTAATGGAGACGTTCCCGCCGGAGGCTTGTGCCAAGCTAGAGTCACTTCTTGACATTGTCGAGGAGGTTATCGCTTCGGGTCAGAAAATCGTAATCTTCTGTTACCACGTATTCACAATCGAGTATCTTAATTGGGCTTTGCGTAAGCATGGATATAATCCAGCACTTATCTATGGTGCAATCTCTAATGAGGTGAGAGAGGCGAACGAACACGCTTTTCAGACTATTCCTGAATGTAACATCATCTTGGGTAACTACCAGACGATGGGTACAGGTATCAACCTTACTGCAAGTTCAACCATCGTCGAATACGAGCTGCCTTGGACAGCAGCAGACGAGGAGCAAGCTCAGGATAGATGTCATCGTATCGGTCAATTCAATCCCGTGAACATAATCAGATTGGTTACGAGAGGAACCTACGACGTAGTCAATGAGGAAATCGTCGACGGTAAGTACGAGTTGTCTGAGACAATCACAGAGTCTGGTAGAAAGAGAGAACAGGCTATCGTCAATAAGATTCTCACTATGGTCTGATGTTATCACAGCTTTGCTGTGTTGCATAAATCTAACGAAAAGGAGAAGAGGTTCATGAGAAATCAGATTGATATCTTAACGAATCCCGCTGAGTTCACTACCTGTGGATTCATGAAAATCAAGGAATGGGGTCATGATATTGACCTGAGATTCCTAATGCCGAAAAACTTCCGCGGTCGCTTAACCAAGGTGACTTGGAATGTCGAGGATAATGAGAAGCACGTTATCGACAAGGACAGCGAGAGCTGGGAATTGTTCCACCAAGTCGGTGAGCGTCCTGAGATTGTCGTGCCCAGCACATGGCTGGATTCTCTCGAGCTCGAGGGAACAGTTCGTCTTCGCATTATGTTCAGCTTCGACACATTTCGGCAGAACCCAGACTGGTATGCGTATCTGTACCTAAAAACAATCAACGGCGATGCAGATGCACCCTACCTACTCGGTTCATCTAAGAAAGGCAGCGGCAAGAAGTGTTGCGAGAACTGCCAATGTGATTCCTGTGACGGTTGCGAAAGCTGCTGTCAGGTAGGCAAAGACGGAGACGAAACAGACGACAGTTTGGTGTAATAAACCACGGTACTGCTTAAATGCACGGTTTATAGTTGTATACATATAGTATACCATACCGCAGCATTTAAGCAGTTCGTATGTCACTCAAAGAAGAGAGGATGAGTTCTATGTATAAGCAGACTTGTAGAGTCAAAATTGAAGGCGTACCTAAGAATGAGCCGGTAGACTTGTATGTTATGAAGCGAGGTGCAAACCTGGTAGCGGCTGCTGTAACCTCAAATACCTATCAGACTACTCGTATCGAGGTTGAAAGTGGAATTCGAGATGTTGAGGATTTTACCCGACTATGTACCGAGCATGAATTCAAGGTGATTAAGGATTCTGAGACACCTAAGCAGTATAACCTTGAGTTCGAATTCGATATGAGAGACACCTTGTGTACTATCGATGAATATCCATGTCTTCCTGCTGTTCTACCCGACCAGCTGGTGGACTGCCTAGCAGGTTGAGAAACTTCGAAATAACACCCAGAAAGTGTTATAATTGAGATAACATAAAATACAAGATTTTTATAAGAAAATTTACAAGGAGGAGTCTAATGAAATATCTTGTGATAGACACCTATGCTCTTAGCTTCAGAGCTTGGTACGGATATCCCGATTTGACAAATGACAAGGGTGACCCTACGTCTGTTATTGTCGGTTTCTTCAAGCAGTTTCTTAGCCGTGTTCATGCGGTAGAAGACTACTATCCGATTTTTGTGACAGACATGCCTGGCTCAGCTGACGAGCGTAAGCAATTATATCCCGACTACAAAGCCAATCGAACTGCCGCTGAGCCGTCTTTCTATGAGCAGGTGGACTTCATTCTTGAGCTGGGTGCGATGATTGGTACTGTCTATAAACAACCCGGTAGGGAGGCAGATGACCTGGCAGGTGCTTTCGTAGAGCGTTACGCTGCAACGAATGAGATAACCCTGCTGACTGTTGACGCAGACTGGCTTCAGCTGTTGCAGAAGAATGTTCGTGTCATTCAGCTAAAGACAAACGGTAGGCACGTTCTGTGGGACGATGCTCTGTTCTTTGCAGAGAAGAAGATTGCACCTAAGCAGCTTGTTTCACTGAAAGCCCTCATCGGAGACGGTTCTGACAATATTCCCGGTGTTCCTGGTATCGGTGAGACTACTGGTATTGAACTACTTCGTGAGTTCGACACCGTAGATGATATCTACGCGAATATTGTCAAGGTTACCAATAAGCGTAAAATTCAGTCTAAGCTGATTGAGCACCAGGATGCTGTTATGCGCAACAAGCAGTTGGTTTCCTTGAATACCAGTGTTGACCATTGGGAAGAACCGAATACAATCATTACCGACGAGATTATTGATAAATTCATCGACAAGTTCGCAGCGAGAACGGATTCGCAGGAATTGACCAACCTACTCGGGGTTTATTTACAGCGTCGTAAGCCAAGATGAGAGAGGTGATGTGTCATGTCGCCTATCGAGTATCAGGCTGCTAAAGTATTAGGAGTTATCAAAGCCAAACCGCACGATTACCAAGATGCGTTAGAGTTACCCAGAAATCAGCACGCTGAGTACTCGAGTCTAATGTCTTATGTAGGTATGTATGTGCAAGGGATACTCTTAATCAATGAATCATTCTATAAGATAACCGCAGAAACTATGCCAGCCTACGAAGCCTGTTGTAATGCAATTCGGAAGAAGGATTTAGCATACGCACGACCAATACCACAGCAGGTAAGGATAAAGTTTCAGCTTTATCTTAGAGCTAATCTTCCTGTAGAGTGGTTAGGAGGGTTCCTTCGTGAGTATCGGCTTCATCTATTCGGTAGTGTAATGTGGGTTGACCAAAAGACCCGCGAATATGTCACAGACTTCAACGACCCCCGATTTCTTGCAAAGACAAAAGGATTGTGGGACTTGGATTACGAGCCGCTCACGTCATACGAAAAGTATGCTGAAATCAAACACATTCTAGATAACACCACATAAGTTCGTTTTCGGCTCGTGTGGTGTTATATAATAATATTAAGAAAACACCCAGATGAAGGAGGTTAATCATGGGTAAGGTAATGTATGGTACAATCTGTTATATCCCACCTGATGGGAAAAGAAAAGCACAGAGAATTACAAATCACAGAAAGCAGCTTGATTGGCTGTCTACGTTCCTCACGCCTGACGATTTATATTACCGAGTTGAAAGTGCTTGGGGTTCTGATTCCGACTACGACTGTCTGAACGACGTTCCTTTCAACATCACACACTTGCAGGTAGGTGCTGCTTATCCCGGTGCGAATCGCAACGTCTTGCTCAGAAAGCTCTATGAGTCGGATTACGACTGGCTTGTGATTATGGACGACGACCGCTCTTTGTATCCGTACTTCAACGGTGAAGAATTCTTTACCAAAGAGCTCAAGGGACCGGACGGTGATAGACTGGCAGCTGCTGGCACTATTATCAAGGCTTTGACTCCTATGACTGAACCGTTTAAGAAACAGTGCGTGGAATTTCCGAAACGTCATGAAGCGTGGTTTCTTTCTAAGAGCACTCCTTCTGGATTTCTTCAGATTGCGTGTATCCCGAACCTGGTAAAGTATGGATATGAGCCTGTTTATATGAACGGCGAGACCAGTTGCCTTCCTGGTTCTCCTCCGGAAGATGTTCAGTTCGAGCTGGATTGGATTCTTGCTAAGCATGGTCTGGCAATGAATAAGAATCTGGTTATGAAAGAATTCGGCGGTGATAGCCAGAGCTCAATCTATGAGAGCAAGGAGCATCGTAGAGAGGCTGAGGAATACCACAAGGGCTGGATTACTGAATATCTGAAGAGTAAGAATCCGCGAAACAAGGCTCTCTGGACAAAGAAAGAGCTTAATGCTCGCAGAAACACATTCGACCCAACCAGACTTTTCCTTCGTAGGGAGGTGCCATGGCAGGATGAATGGGACAGTATTGTCGATAAGAAATGACTCGTATCGAGTTGAACGTGTGCGTGAAGCATTCTTCTCATTTATGCAAGAAATTAAGCCAGGTGTAAAGAAAAGAACAATATCTACATATTGCTCTGATGCGTTCTTTATTCTGGAAAACTTACCAGAAACCTGGCTTGATGAACTGGTTACTGCTGACGAAAGTCGTGACGTAGAGTTGAAGAAGAAACTTCACGATGTCATCAGACAGGATATTACAGCTACTAGGTCACATCCTGAAACAGATGCACGCAGTTACCTTCACACATTCTGGTATCTAATCCGATTTCTTAGGATGCTCAGTGTTGTCGAGAGTGGGAGGATGCCTAGACGAATTGGAGGGTAATTGTAATGGAAATACCAAGCTTTTTCTATATGCAAGACATTATAGAACGACGAAATCGTCTATTCGAGATAGGCAATCGAATTCCTGAATATAAAGAGTTGAAAGAGATGGGCTGCAAGTTCTACGACGGATTCATTCTACGTGATGATGAATCTGGTACGCAACTTGAATTGAACCATCTCTTTCTTCCTGATGACGTGAAAGACTGGGAAAGAGGTACTCGAATACTCAACCGCTATATCAAGGTCATCGAATCTCTATATCTACTTGAGAATACCGAGCATTGCATCGAATCCTTGCGGCTCCTTACAATAGAGCGAGAGGAACTTTACAAACAGATTATCCGTGAAAGAGTGTTCAGCGGTCTTAGGTTGTACTATCACAATCAGGACGGAGATTGGGGCATATACTTCATCGAGGTGTCTGGTGCGAACGTAGAGCGAGCGATTTTAACCAAGACAACGGATAAGAATGTTCGTAAGCGTAATTGGAAAGGAAATCTTAACCGAATGCAGCTGTTCTTACTCAGAGACGATGTCGAGAATAAAACTCGTAGCATAATGCGAGTTGAGGAAATCTTTGACCGGCATCGTGAAGAGATGATTATGAGTGGTGTTGCTGGTTATCATACTGTAGATAAGGGGTGGTACGATGGCAGCTTGGGATGCGGCTGAATCTGCTTTTCTAACAGCAGCTGCCAAGGTGTATGCAGCTCTAGGTGTAGCTCATCCTTCAGGTAATTATGGTCAATTCACTGTTGACATCAATGTAGATGGTGAAACCTATTCGTGCCGATGCGACTGTACCGGTGTAATTCAGTGTATCATCCGAGTTATGGGTTATGACCCGAATTGGAGCGTCTCGTCTGTTCCCGGGCATACCGGTGATGGTTGGTATCTAACGGATGCTACATCCAGCTTCGTAAAAGACAGAAATGGAAACATATCACCAGACTGGGAGGTCCTACCATTCGATGCATCTGACGCACGACCTGGTGATATAAGAGCTGCAAGTGGTCATAGTCACTGTGATATTTTCGTCGACTATCTTAATGGAAATGCGTATGGGCTGAATGCAGGAAGCGGACCGAATACCGGTGGTCAAGCTATTCCAAAATCGTGTGCCGCTGGTGCGAAATATCTTCAAGATAATGACCCTGCTGATTTAGCAGCTACCTGGACAATCCAAGACAGTGATGCAGCAAAAGTATTGCGATATGTCAACGGTAGCGGTGGTTCTAGCACAACGGCTGGAACAGTATCGAGTGGTACTCAATCATTGCAATCGCTCGACATTGAGCTGAAATTTCTGTCAAAGTTGGAATTCTTCTACAATATCCGAAATAGAAGTGGTCAGTTCGATAAGGCTATGCCTGGGTATTTTCCTGTCCATTCCTTGGTTGTCGACAGTACAGGAAGGGCGGCGACGGATGCTTACTCAGATTCTTGGTTGGAGTTTATACCCAATTTTACCTATCGATACACCAACGGTGAGGATGACAAAGATTGGCAAGAAGCGGTAAAAGCAGGTATTCTGATGATGTTTACTTTAGACAATTCAGACCCGTTGCTCTATGGAAGAACCACTGTTCTACACGAAGACGGTACAAACGATTATGAAGCGTCTAAAGGTTGGGTACCACTTATTAGAACACAATTTCCAGTTCACTTCCGGTGCGTGATAACCGATGTTGCTACTCATACCAAGGACTATGGTAGGTCGTCTGCATACTTCACAAATTCTGCCGCAGATGGCAGCGATGTGAATATTTCTGCATTGATTGGTGCTGCTAAGAACTCGATGTTTCTAACCGACGCAACCGGAGAAACGATTGAAGCAGAAGACGCACGAGGATATCTATTTCTGCATGATGAAGACGAGATGTATGATAGAAGTGATTATGCAACCTGGTTGCAGGGAATGGAGGAGTGAAGATGGGAAATGAATATAACGGCGATAGGATAGTGCTACGTGACACGTCTGGTAATCAGATGAGTCTTGCCAGATTTTTCGAGTTAGCTTTGAATGATGGTAATGGGCACGGTACGACTCCATCACAGGGAAAGACAAGCAGTTTTAACCCGAATCACCATGCGTGGGATATGCACAGCAGTGGTTTAATCGACGTAGTGCCTGTTCGAACACCAACATTCGGTACTGTAACTCGAGCAGGAGATGGCTGGAACGGAGGTATGGGTACCTGCGCTATCATAACCGACGAGAAGGGATTAGAACATCGGTTTATGCACATGGCTGAAGGCTCACTTCAGGTGACTGTAGGTGATACCGTTAGTCAAGGAGATACGCTCGGTAAGATAGGAAGTACCGGAGATTCTACAGGACCTCATCTACATTATGACGTATTATCTGGTGGTACCAGGATAGATGACCCTATCGATGCTTATGACAGCACTACACTACCTTCAGGGTGGAACATGGTTGATGCTGCAGCGGCAGGGAATTGGAATTACATTCAGCTTGATGATACAGCTACCGATTATGGACCTCCCGGCGGCGAGACTCCGAGTGAGCCGTTCTTCACTGACAGTCCATGCTATGACATTTCACATCCGCAAGGTGGTAATGCGATAAATCCGATTATTCAATCCAATGCAGGTGGTGTTATCATCGGCGTGGGTAGGTTCGGTTGGCGAGATAGCCAAGGACACCAAGGTTCTGACGGTTACACCGAGCAGACATCTTGGGCTACCGATATTGCCGCAGCAAAAGGAAACATTCCGTTCGGATTGTATTTCTATAGCTATGTAAAAGCATCTGAATATGAACAATATGGGTTTGACCAAGGCTTGACTTCACTTCAGAATGCAGGTATAGAACCGAAAGATGTATCTATGGGTATATGGATTGATATAGAAGACGCAGATTCAGTTACTTCAGACAAAACAAGGAATTTTGCTCTAGTTCAGAAGTTCTGCAAGGTATTCACAGACGCTGGTTATCCATTAGTCGGTTTATATTCTGCTGCAAGTCCTCTGCGAAATTGGTACAATCAAGCAGATTTGGCTGAATTTCCACTATGGGCTGCTGCTATCGGTGGTGGAAACATCTCATTCGAGGAAGCGACTCGCGATAATCCTAATCTGGTTTCAAATCTGCCAGAAAACGAATACAAGAACATCTATATTTATCAGTATTCTTGGGTTCAGCATGTGACTGGTTATGGTGGTGACTTAGATGGCGATAGAGTACTTCTACCTATGCCAGTTGTAGGGAGCGGAGGTGGCGGAGGTGGTGGCGGAGGTTCTTATACCGAAGTCATCAAAGTCACGGTTGATATTATACCTCCGAAACGTATCTATTTCTCACCGGTACCTGGCATCATACCAACGCTGGATACTCGACTTGATGAACGTGAGCAGCAGATTACAATTACCACAGACGCAGACAACGCAAGCCTGTACTATACCTTAGACGGTTCGTCACCGTATCAATATACTACTAATAACGGTACCACGGCGTATACCGTAGCAGCTAACGCATTGCTGTATAGCAGCAGTATAACAATAAACAAGGACACGCATATCCGAGTCATCGCGGTACCGAGCGGCACATCGCCAGGAATGACATTTGATGAACCACTTGCTAAAGGCTCGGGAACATTTCTATTCCAATATCAGAGTGTTGCTCAGACATGGGAGGAGGAGCAGAAATCTTATGCTACTTCTGACGGTGCAGTATCATTCTTTGAGGAGAACAAGCAAGCGTTTTTGCGACTTCATGCAGAGCAGACAGATGAGGAAATTCTGTATACCGAGGTTTATCGCCATGACACTCAGGTAGCTGAATCTGACGCATCAGACTCTGCAAGTAAGACAGAAGAAGGCGGACAGCCGACTTATGATGGTAGTGATGAACCCACCGACACGACCGAGGAGGAAGGTGATGCTGATGTATCAGATGAATGAGATTAGTAATCGTGATTTATCTTTGCTGCATTATTATCGAATACTTCGCAAGCCCGCAGACTTCTTATCGGCAATCTATAATGCCGGTGAACCTGAAGTGACTGAAATATTCAAAGGTTCAGAAACAGAGTTTGAAACTGACTCAGGCTCACCTATATATGGGTTTAGTCTAGATTTAGCTAATCGTGATGGGTACATACCATATCTAGAATTTGATACCAAGAATGAGAATGACCGAAAACACCTTGAAACGCTTCTATATCTGGACGACATGACTATCTACGGAAATTCAGCAGAATTTGAAGAACCCGTTCAGGTTAAAGTCTACTGGGTTAGTTCTCTGGATAGCATACGACAAGCGATTGACGAGTATCTAGCTGCCTTAGAGGAGCTTGATATTACCAAACTCAGACAAAAGTTCAATGATAAGAAGAATCAGCCGAAAGGAATTGCTGCCATATCTGGTAGAGACCAAAACCTGGTTCAATTCACTGAAGGTGAGTCCGGATTGACTATGAAAGATTCTGACTACATGATTACTTCAGCTCTTGACGCTCAGATGCTCGTAAATCCCAGCCAAGAGCTTCTGATGTCCTTACCTCGAAAGTTGAAACACAGCATCAATATCTCGGTTACTGATGGTGATACCCGTTACCTGGAATCCTTTTCTGGCTATTCTATCAACATCAAAGGTAACGGAGATTGGGTTATGCGTGATGTAGAAAGTGGTATAAATCTTATCACAGGTTCAGGTAAGATATATCTATGGAACTGCCGATTAGTCCATTTTAGAACAACCGTTGCGCAGGGTGTTTCCATTCGTTCAGGATTTCATTGCAAATATCTTCACGCTCATAGGTCTTTGGTGGTACTTAATCAATGCGAAGTAGATGATATCTGCATTGTAGGAGGAACAACTCTAATCGCTGTACCCACTGCCACGGCATTAACCTATACCGGGTTGAAGATAAAGCACGTTACGCTAATCGGGCATGGTTGTTCTTATTACAGCTGGGATAAGATTATACCTATTAACCCGACTCATATTCTAGGCACAGCTTGGTGGTGCAACCTAACCGGCGAGGGTACAGCTTTATACATAGCCGGTAGGCGTATAGATGAAATCAGCGGTGAGCACGACGAAGAGCTCAAGCCTAGCAGAATTCTAGAATTTGATGTTGACAATATTCATATTCGTCAAGGTGGTGATTAAATGTTCTATGATATTGGTTCGATTACCAATAGAAATATTCAACTGCTCTATGAGTACCGAATACTCAGAGAGCCGTCGCATAACATAACAGCAATCTGTAGAGATGGTAAGAAGCAAACGGTAGATACTCTGGATTGGAAAGAAAGTACCCGTGAAGTAGAAGGCTATGATACGGTTTATGAAGCTAGGTTAGATGGTATCAAACCAGAAGCTGATTGTGTACCGTTCTTAGAATTTCATCCTGGTGACAATACTGATTGGAAGTGGATTGCTGATTTCATAGATGTTGAAGTTGACGACGAAGGAATTACCCTTTACAGCACGACTGATTATCTCGATGTCTTGCCTATCGACGTGTACTGGTGTTATTCACTTCGGCATATCGATTCTCTGCTGAACGACATTCTAAAAGACCTTGAAGGGTTAGTCAAGGAATATGACAAATTAGAAAATGAAATTAAGAACTTCAAGGACACAGGTAGATATCTGAAACGACCGGTAGGCTTAATTCCTAATCTGATTAAGATACAGAATACCGAGGAAGGGTCTGATTTAGTCGACTCCCTGTATAAAGTGATGACCGCAGAAAAGAACAGACTGTTCGTCAATATGTCGCAGGATAACCTAAATCACATGGAGCGTATTTTTAATGAATCGGTTGAATTTCGCTTTATCGACAGAGACCATTATGTAGTTGATAGCTTCCTGGCACCTGTCATTTTAATCTCTGGCAACGGGTCGCTCGTGCTGAGAAATCTGAAAGGTCAGGTGCTCGTTACCAACTGGTCAGGTTCCATTACCGTAATCGATTGCCCGGAGGTTCATCTGACTGCTACCGGCGCTTCATATATCTGTCGTTTGGACACATTACAGATTAGCAAAGGTAGCACGGTTTATCTAGAAAATCAGGTACACGTTATCAAAGAACTCAGAATGTACGCGAACAGCTTATGCAGGCATTGGAGAGGAAACGTAAAGAATCTGACATACGTCGGACCTGGATGCACCTATTGGTGTTGCGCTCAGGTATCCGTTCCTGGTAAGGTTCAGCTTTCTGATTATACCGATTCGTCGAATACCGTGTTCGACTTCAATGTGCATAATATAATCGGTTCATTCGTATCTGATTTCGATAATATGATGATTGTCGGTCAGAAGAATCTAACACCAAGACTGGGTAACTCCGACGCAGAACCTCAACCTGGTATGTATGTATCTAAGTGGCATGCTACCTATTCTTCTTATGTACCGAGCAATCCCGGCGGAGACCCTGGACCCGGTGAATTGTCTGAGATTACGATTGAAGGTCTTACCTGCTGGGTATGGATGCCCGAAAGTCATGATAATGTAGGATTGATACTTTGTGTACCGGGCGTACAGGGCGGTGTAGCTGAAGCCACCGAAAATTTCGGGGCGTGGTGTGCGGTTGAGAAGGTCAGACCGAGAGCAGCGTGTCTATTCTTGCAAAGACCTGGCTCTGGTACATTACCCAGCAAAAATGCGGTTATTCAGAAAATCCAAGATTTGCAGTCGCAATTTAATCTAGGCTCTGACCTCTGGTACTTCGGATTCTCAGCAGGTGCGAATGCGTACCCGACAGTGTCGACGTGGGCTACGTTCAAAGGTGCGGTGCTCATCGATTGTAATATGGCAAGTGCTTGTAACTTTTCTACTGCTGGTCTTGAAAAATTGATGGTTGTTCAGGGTGCAATGACAGTCGGTTATGCTTATGAACAGTACCGAAATGTCGTACCAGAATTCGTGATGTATGACTATCACGGTTCCTACAGCCATGCTAGCGTAAACTATTGGACACCTTCCGATACAGACCAGACATATCGAGACATAATTCAAGGTCATGCTCAATATCAGCAATTACCAGATAATCCGCCTAATGGTCTTGTATGGCTTTGTGGCGGCACTGCATTACCAGGAGGTGGTACTACATGATTTATCAGTTAGGGCAGGTGTCTAACCGGGACACTCAGGTGTTATATTTCTATCGTATCTTGCGGCATTCTGGTACAAACCTAGGCGAGATTTATCGATACGACAATCCAGACGTGTTTATTCTTGATAAAGCACAAGAAGTTCAAATTGAGGATGAAACCTGGTATGAATATCACCTGAAGGTGAATGAAATGCCGAACAGAATTCCCTACCTGGAATTTTTATCGGAAGATGAAGTCGAGCTGAAGCATATCGAGGATATTACAGAAGTCGAGGTTAAGGCAGACGAGTTGGTGCTCAGGGGACACACCGATGAGCTAACGGACAAGACGTCTGTTGCTGTGTATTGGGTACCGTCACTTGCGTACATCGATGAGCTTCAGAAAAAGATTGAGGACATTATCGGTGACCTCAGAAAGCGTGCTAAAAAGGACGCAGAAGCTATCAATAAGATTTCAGTCAACTCTGATTATGTAATCAATCTTGAAGGTGTCGTCCCTAACCTGGTTAATATTGGAAAAGATGAAGAAGGGTTGATATACGACGACTCACATTATATGCTATCCGGTTCGGTTAGCGAGCAGACCATTGTAAATCCGCCACAATCGTTGGTATCGAGTCTCTTAAAGTCACATACGGGTACCTTGACAATCGTCGATATTCAACGTGAATCTAAGGTGTATCAAGGATTCTACGGCGGTGTAATACGTTTGTCCGGTTCTTTTAAGATTTTAGTGCTTCGGGATATTACATCGATTGTTTATCTGAACGGTATCACAGCTGATAAGCTGATTATCGAGAATTGTCCCGCGGTTATCTTTAGGCAGAGCATCGACCTCGCAGGCTCGTCGACTAAGGTAATTAGACTAGAGCTACGAAACTCCTATGTAACGGTTAACCAACCTATCGAGATTAGAAATGTCTGGTGTTATCGTATGAGTACGCTTGTGCTGATGTTAGGTAAAATTCACACCATAGGTTGTATTGAAGCAGGCTCGTCGTTGATATATGATACTCCTTCAGAAACCTGTGAAATCGAGGACATAAGACCCTCAAAGATGCAAGGACTATTCTATGCTAGCAACCCTCCCACAGAGATGCCTTACCTTGATGAAATATTTTTCGCTCAGAAACCTATTGCATTTCAGCGAGGTCAGGTTGAAGACCCGTTACCAATATCAAAAGCAGAAGTGAGTATCTATCTAAAGCATTCTGGTACACCGGGACCTGGTCCTGGACCATCACCGAGCGGAAAGATTTATTCACCGTTCACGGATTGGTACTGGTCAGGCGATTCTAGAACTGTTCAGCTGATAGCTGCTACAGGAACTGACGGTAAAGGCTACGGAGGACAAGCACTGGATAAGCTGATACAGGTTCAGTCTGAAATCGAGTCTGAAGGTGTAAATCATAATATCATACTCTGGTGGGGTGTAAATGGTTTAGGTTCTGGTGCTTCTGCTTATGCTGATGTATACAAATCTATTGCGAATAATGTCGGAAACAATGCGAAGGTATTTGTGGGTACCGTTGGTTTTTGTCCGAATGGTAACGGTAGTGGTAAATGTGACGGAGGTGCTGGACAAGACTTAGGTCCGTTCAATCAGGAGATTGAACAATTCAATGAAGATTTGAAAGCTGCGCTGTCAGGTGTGTCTAATATCGTAGTTCTGGATGTGAATGAATATATCCACCAGCTCGAGGATGATAAAGGAGCTGCTTGGCTAACTCAGGACAATCTGCATTATCTTCCAGAAGCAAGTAAAGCGATATATGCTTGGGTTTGCGACCAAATTACCAATGTAGAAGGTGTAGACGTAGATACTCGTTATACACCGTTCACAGAATATGTCTCGGTTGATATATCAGACGCTTATATGGGTTCTTTGCCAACTTTATCTAATATCGACCAGAATGTTGGTTTAGGAATTATGTATGGCATTAGTCTGCGTGAGTATGGTAATAATCCAGTAGGCTGGTTGTATGCGAGAATGTTCAGGACATATCTAATGCTTGGTACTTATAAAAGATTCTCGAGTAATCTGACAGAAGAAGGCAGGGCTTTGCTGCATCCAGAAACCGGTGCTTGGTCATTTGGCACGTTCTATAATGAAAGTGATTTGCTAACTACTGTTCGTACTACCGGTACTCAGGAAGGTTTAGAGAATTTCTACTATATGATTAAATATGGTGGAGTAATGACAGGATATACAGCCGATATGGACGATTTTGATAAAATGCGGATAATCGCCGGCGGTGCACCCACCGGTAATAATAGTGAAACTGGTTGTCCTCAAGACGGACAGTTCCATGAGAATTATTTTGCTCGAAACATCGTGGATGCTCGTTGGATATATGATTCTCCTTCTTCTTGGATACCGTATGGTACCGGACGCATGACCTATTATTCAGATAGAAGTACAGCCAGTGGTGGAACAATCAACCCAAATATCTAAAAGACTAAACTTCGAATTTAACCGCACATCTGTGTTATAATTAGATATACTTATAAAGGAGGTAATACCATGAGTGCAAACTATATGGTTGGCATAATCTCATATATGCCAGAAACTGACCGGGGCAAACTTCGTATCCCCATTCACCAAGAGCAGCTACGCTGGCTTGAAGGGCTTGCTACTCAGGTACGTGATAATTTCGAGGTTTATCGCGTTGAGAGTGCTTGGGGTCCTACGGCGAAAGCAGAATGCGGTACTACTCTAGACTTGAAGCCCATCGAGGTGGACCAGCATACCTGTGCGGTGAACCGAAACTTTTTGCTGGAAAAGTTCTACAATTCCGATTATGATTGGCTTTTCCTTCTTGACGATGACAGAGTGTTCTATGACCACTATCGCTACCCGGATTGGTTTGATGACCTTAACACACCGGCAGTGCTTGAGCTTTGCAAGCAAGGCTACATGATTTCCTGCATACTTCCGATGTACGAGCCGTTCAAGAAGACCAATTACGAATGGCCTATGCGTGAGACACATTGGTTTATGGGTAAGGACCCAATCCACGGAAGTCTGCAGGCAGTATTCATCCCGAATATCAAAAAGTACCAGGGTAAGGAAATCTACTTTGACAAGCACACCGCTGCTCAACTGAATGAACCGCCTGAGGATACGATGTTCCAGTTAGACTGGATAAAGGCAGGCGGTCACTGTATTCGCAATCGTTTCCTCATCGGTAAGGAAGTCGGTCAATCTGCAGGTGAGAAGAGTCTTATCTACGACAACCTTGAAGAGCGTAGGAAGATTGAAGAAGGTCATGCTGCTTGGTTTGACAGCTACCTAAAGCAGCTTTATCCGAAGAGTCCTAGGTGCTGGACAAGACGAGGATTCCTTGCTCAGCACAACCCCGAGGTTCGTCTCATCATCCCTCGCACGAATCACTATGTATTCGAGGAGCATGACTTACCTAGAGGTGTAGCTAAGTCTGAATCCTAAAGGTGATGTCTATGTTATTTAGTGCTGATTGGTATCCTACGGATGCCACGACGGGCTGGAAGCTCCAGGGTGCTGAGGTCATCCTGGACGACCCAGTTCTTCCTAAAATTCAAGAGTTCAAGAACAACACCGGTGCTTACCTTTCAATGCACGCTCCTATGCTGGTTGCAATCGGAAGTAAGAAGCCTGGTGTTCGTTTTATGAGTACAGAAACCATCGTCAAACACCTAACGATTATGCGACAGATACAACCTGGAGTTACAAACCGTATCGTCGTTCACGCAGCGAACTATTCAGAACGAACACCTGAAGAGGTTTGGGAAGTGCAGAGAAAGACACTTTGGTCGCTCTGGTATAAAATGAGAGATGCAGGGTTACTCGATAGTTCACTTATCTGCTTAGAAAACCTGGGTAAATTGAGTCAGGTAGGCACTATCGAGGACATTTGCCAGATGTGCAATCTGACAGACAACTTCATACCCTGCATCGACTTCGGTCATCTGCACGCACGAACCTTAGGCAAATTCCTTAATACCAAAGAAGAATTCGAGTCGGTCTTTTCTCAGCTTTACGCATTATTACCAGCTTGGAAAGTAAACTGTATGCACATTCACTTCTCTAAGCTGGAGTATACCGCAAAGGGTGAAAAACGTCATGTTCCTTTCTCAATCCGAGAAGCCGGACCTAAGCCTGCACAATTCCTTAGGGCACTTCCTGAGCGTCCTGATTTCAATCCTGTTATCGTATGCGAATCACCTAATTCATACCATGATGGTAGACTTCTTCAAAGAAATTATGAAGCTCGCGCTCGTTCATTACAAGATTCAATGCGATTATAAGTACCTACAAGTAACTTCGTTTTCGCACCTGTAATATGTTATAATACAGATACAGTAAACACAACAACGGGTTCACAAGAGCCCCTAACCAAAAATCAGGAGGTAATCATATGGCAAGAGAAGCAACATGGACAAGAGTGGGTACCGACGTTTCCCAGCAGACTTCTGTTGAGGAAATCCTCAAGCAGGCACACCTGGACTACACGGTTATCAAGGAGCCGGTGTATCTCCACGACGGAATCCTCGTACCTAGCCGCATCGCAACGGTCAAGAAGGAAACCAGAGAGCCTATCGGTCTCGTGTCTGACCGCTACGAAGTCTACCAGAACGCAGATGCGTTCAAGTTCCTGGAGGAGATTCCGGACATCGAGTTTGTTCGCGCAGGTGAGACCTATAACGGCATGGTCTACATCATCGGCAAACTCCCGAGCCTGACAATTCTCAACGACACGTTCACTCCTTACGTCATTTTCCAGACCAGTCACAACGGCTGGTTCTCGCTCAGAGCTACAATCTGCCCGCTGAGAATCGTGTGTCAGAATCAGTTCGCTATGTCCTTCAAGAACATGGAGAACACCATCTCGATTCGTCACTCTTCTCGCATCGATTCCTGCATCGCAGAAGCTCAGCAGCTTCTCAAGGATACCGCACTGTATATGCAGGGATTCACCAACACCGCAGAAGAGCTGGCACTCCTGCACATTACAGACACGGACAGAAATAAGATTATCGACGCGTTCTTTGAGAGCACCAAGGCAATCACAGACCGTCAGAAGGAAGCTCTCGACGAGAAGAAGACCCGACTCAATCTGTGCTACAAGGATGCTGACAACGCTAACTTCACCGGTACTGCATGGGGTCTGGTTAACGCATTCACCGACTACGAAACTCACAGAGAGCGTAAGCAGACAGAGCGTTCGGCAGAGACAACCTTCTCGCAGGTTACGTTTGACGCAGGTGCAATGTCCAGACTGCTCAGCATCATCAGAAGCACTGTAAACGCATAAGTAAACCGTATATACAAAGAAAACCGTAGCGTATCGTGTGTACGCTACGGTTTTGCTTTATGTGTTATATAGTGGTTACACGTTATACATAAAATACAACCACGTGGTATGCGTTAGCGTGCTACGTGGTTTACAACTTCGTGTGCGCAACGAAATTGTGTTATAATAAGAGTACAATAAATCACAGGAGGTGGCACCGTGGGTGAAATCTATTATACCATCAAGGAAGACAATAACGTCATCGCACGCGATGTGAAAGCAGAGTATGTCCCAATCATCATCAAGGGTTTTCTTGCTGAGTGGTTTGCTGATTACAGTCTGCGGCTCAGCGTAGAGGCGCAGGAATGTCCGTCACGAGCGTGTCCTAATATGGAGGGTTGAACATGAAACGAATCAAATTCAGGTACAAGGACAAGTACACCAAACCTGGACAGTGGTCTGAGCAGGAGTGCGTTATGGAAAGCGTCAGGGAGTGCATTAAGTTCTATGGGCTTGACCAGCCTGACGTTGAGTACGAAATCGTGAGCGTCGAGGAGGTACACTGATGGGAAAAATATCTGCACAAGAACTCGAGCAGCACGATTATGATAATTACCGTGCTTGCTACGAGGGTGAGGAGTTTACATTCCACGCGGTGTCTGTAAGGCAAGCGTGGTATAAGGCGTTCGAACACTTCGGCGACGAGTGTGTCGATTACCTGGCAGAGATTGACCAGGATGGTTCTGTCGTCGACGTTATTATGGATAAGGAGGATGTATATTGAAAGTTATCCACTTAGCAGACTTGCACCTGGGTAAGACCTTTCACAAGAAAAGTCTGATATATGACCAGTCATGGATGCTCGAACAGGTAGTCAACCTGATGAGAAGTGCCCGAGCACATCTGGTAATTGCAGGTGATGTCTTTGACTCTGCAAATCCCTCGATTGAAGCACAAGAGCTATTCGTTGGATTCATGAATTATACGAAAGCTGTTTGCGAGGACCTGGGACTTACCTGCATTATAATCGTAGGTAACCACGACTCTAGCAGACGCTTAGGCTTATGGGAAAGATTCATGGGTACCAACATTCACATCGTGCGTGACACAGAAGACATCGAGATTGAGGGTATCCCGTTCAGAGCTATCTCATTTGTAAAGCCTACAATCGCTGAAACAAAGTTCAACCGGGAGTTTGACTCCTACAATGAAGCGTTCAAGGCTTACCTCCCGGAGAATACAGGAACAATTTTGATTGCTCACCAGACATTTGAAGGCTGCACAACTGGTTCATCAGAAGCGATGTCATTCTTTGATGATGCGGTTTCTCAGGAAGTCGTTAAAGCGTATCCGCTGGTTATGGCAGGTCATATTCACAAGAAGCAGCGTATTCGTAACATCTACTATCCAGGAAGCCTTATGCCGTATGCTTTCGGTGATGAATATGCAGGTGGTTTTACGGTTTGGGACATCAAACTGTCTAATCATTTCAGCTGGGATTATGACATCACGAGCGAGGTAGTTCCGATACAGCTGCGTAGAAATTTCGAGATTATTCGTGGCAGTTTGAAACACTGTCTGAGTATTCCGGACTCTCACGCATACATCAAGGTAGAGTTGGTAGACGAAGACGTACCACTTGATGTGGCATTGCCTCAGCTCCAGGCACATTTCGAGAATATGGTTACCGCAGTATCAAAGATTACAGACGACTGGGAAGCTGACCTGAACAAGCCTATGGTTCAGTTCGATTCGATTGAGTCTGCTCTCGACAGTTTCTGCAATCAGTTAGAGGTGCCTGTTCTCGACACCAAGAAATTACAATTAGTTCAGGAGGTTGTTCATGAGATTACTGAAACTGCAGATTAAGAATTTCATCAGCATTAAGCAGGCATCGGTAGATTTCGAGGACCTGAATGACGGTGTGTTCCTTATTTCAGGCCCTACCGGTTCTGGTAAATCCTCAATGCTTGATGCAATCCATTGGGCACTGTTCGGCAAGACGCTTTCGTCTAATCGTGCAGCCGTTACCAAAGAAATCAGAAGTACCTACGCACCGTCGAATGAAGACACAGTGGTTACGCTCACCTTTAATCAGGACAAAGTCGACTATAAGGTAATCCGCACACTCAAGAAAGACGGCGGTACTGCTATTCAGCTGTTCGCTCCTGGTATCATCTATGATAAGGTAAAGGAAGCGAATGAGCGTCTTGAAAAGATTATCGGGCTGACCGTAAAGCAGTTTGACCAGATGGTTATGCTGGAGCAGGGTAACTTTTCCAAATTCCTGTTGGCAGACTCTCGTACTCGTGCAGAAATACTTCGCGACATCTTTGACACTCAGCTGTTCAAGGACATTGAGCTCCGGTTTAAGGACAGATGTTCTGACCTCAAAACTACGATTCTAAATTCTACCGAACTGGAGCAGAATCTACTCCAGGGAGAGATGCTCGAAACTGTCGAGAGTGCCATTATCACCACAGCTGAGACTATCAGAGAAGAGCAGGCTCGCCTTGACGAGTTGAAGAAAAGGAAGGACGAAGCTGACCGCATTCTTCCTGTTATGATTGCCTATGACCAAGAATACGCTGCCTATCAGAAAGCTCAGAAAGAGCTGGAGCAGCTGGAACAGCTTAAAACCGAAGTTGAAGTGCTGTACCAGAAGCGAAATGTATTCAATGCGTATGTCGGTATTCTCGACTGGTACGCTACACATAATCGCCTTAAGAATGAACTTTCAGATGCGAAGGAGCAGGAAGCCGACTATCAGAAACGTATTGCAGGCGTCGTCGTAGATGAAGAGCTTTCGGGTAAGGTTGCCGCACTTCAGCAGCGTCAATCAGAACTTACCAATCTGCTTAATCTTTTCAGCCAGGTTGAAAGATATCGTAATCAAATCGATGAATATACCCGTGAGATGACAGAGCTTCATGATAAGCAGACAAGTCTTAAAGCCTCTATCGCGGCTATTGAGGATGCTAAGACCACACTCAGACAGAGGCTTGAAACCAGACAGGCATACGATAAGGCTCGTGAAGCTGTTCTCAATCGTGACAAGGAGAGAGCTCAGATTCAGTCAGACATATCTGCCCTGGAAGCCTTCATTGAAGGCAATAAGGCGGTGTATACGCAGCTTCTGGCTAGCAAGATTATCAGCATGAGTGAGCCTGGTAAGTGTCCTATATGTGGCGCTCCTTATACCGCCGAGCACGCTGCTCAGGAAGCTGCGGGTAGCAGCATGGATGCTAAACAGCGTGAATTGGAAGCAAAGAAGAATCAGCTTGAAGGACTGAAGGTTCGTCTGGAAAGTCTTCCCCAGCTGGTTGAGCCGGAGTGCACCGAGGTTGCTACATTCGCAGATTTGACTGCGCAATGGAATGATTGCATGAGTAAGTTCAGTGATTGGAGCGGTCAGCTCTATACGGTTGAAGGCAGAATTAAGACAATCGAGGGCTCACTCGCTACTGCTAAGACTGAGTTGGCAAGACTTGAACCTGATATCGCCGGTGTAGATAGGGCAAGCCTAGAAGCAGAAGCTGAGCAGGTAAAGTCTGAATACAGCGAACTCTGGGCTAAGGTAGATGATAACGAAATGGCTAAAAGAAGCCGTAACCTGCTGGAAGGCTACCTCAAGAGTGTTCAGGACAAGATTCAGAAGCTCACTGCTGACATACAGGAATCCAAGTCACATCCTGATGCACTCGATGACGATGCTAAGGAGCTGAAGGATGCTCTGAGCCATGCGGCTGATGTTGATGATTATCGCATTCATCTGAATGATTACCTGTATAAGATTCAGCAGTATGAGATGCTGCGAGATAACCTCATGTCGGTAGCAGAACCGGTTAATCCGCATCCCGGTTACACAAAGGCGTCTTGTCAGCAAATTATCGACGAAGCGAACATCGGTATTGAGGAAGCTATTGGTCGTATTTCAGCTACAAAGAATGCTCTTGAAGCTCGTAAGGAACTGGTAAAGCGTGTCAAGGATATTAGAGCTGAGCGTGAGAAGAACACCGCTGCATACGACGAACACACCTATCTCTACAATCTGTTATCTGGCAAGAATAGCTCTAAGATTTCCTTTGAAACGTTCGTACTTCACAGGCAACTCGAGTGGATTCTTCAGTCCAGCAATCAGTATCTGCATACCCTGTCAGCAGGTCAGTTCGAGCTTCAGGTTAAGTGGGAATCGTCTTCTGGTCGTACACAAGGCGGTCTTGAAATTACAATCACAGACCACTTCACAGGAAGCACACGTCCTGCTCAGACATTCTCAGGCGGCGAGTTGTTCATGCTCAGTCTGAGTCTCAGCTTAGGTCTGATGACTGCAATCGACTCCTTGTTCACTGCTCGTGATTTGAATCTGCTATTCGTAGACGAGGGATTTGGCACACTCGACAGCGATTGTCTTAGCAGAACTCTTATGACGCTGCGTGATTTGAAGAACATCAAGAGTGTGGGTATTATCTCACACGTTCAGGACCTCATCGATACAATCCCGCAGGGATTTATCGTCGAGAAGACAGCAACAGGTTCACGCATTAAACCGTTCAAGAATATATAAAAACCGCGGTACTGCTTAAATGCACGGTTGTGTGGTAAACAATTACACACGCACACTCGTAGCATTTAAGCAGTTTCGTATATTCGATGGCGGTACAGCAAATCGTGTATAATTGTAATATAAGAGTTAAGGAGGTACACACGCAATGCCCAGAAGACGAATATCGTTAGCACCTAGGTTGCAGCCTAATCCGGAAGCAGCTCAGGTACCGATTGAAGTCCCAAAATCACTTCAGAAGAAAGCTAAGCCTGTAAAAGATATGGATACCATTATCGCACAGGCAAAGGCGATGTCAGAAAAGTATGCAGGACAGTATGACTGCGTAACCGACAAGGACGTTCTGATTGATTATGTAGACACAATCATTTCCGAGAAGAGAACCGGTCTCGATACTGAAACAACCGGTCTGAACATTTTCAAAGACCCGGTTGTCGGGTTCTCACTCTACGCACCAGGACGTAAGGCAATCTACGTTCCGATGCTCCACTTGTCACGATTCACTGGCAAGGTTGACCCCAACCAGTTGCCTGTCGAGTTCTGTGCCCAGCAGCTCAATCGTTTGAATGGCGTTCCTGGTATGACAATCGATTACTTCAACGCACCATTCGATATGAATGAACTTTGGTATTCGATGGGAGTAAAGCTCTGGGATATATGCTCTAACGATGCGAGCTTGATGATGCGTCTGTTGAACACAGAGCGACACAGAAACAATAACTTGAAAGACTTGCACGCTGAATTCTGTTCTCATACAACCAGAGGACCTCGATTCGGTGAGTTGTTCCCACCTGGCACATTCAATAGATGCCCGTTCAAGTACACCAGTGCATACGGCGCTCGAGACGCTGAGATGGCAAGTGAACTTGTCGACTATGCGTACAGTGAGCTCAGAAAACCTGAAAACGCAGGGTTGCTCAGGGTATGGGAGACAATCGAGAGACCGCTTATTCCGGTACTTCTCCGTATGCGTGAGAAAGGTGTTCTCGTTGATGAAGCCAAGAGAGCAGAGCTTATCGTGAAATACCGCGGACTGAAAGAAGCCGCAGAAGCTGACGTAGTCCATGAGTATGAACCGTATATTCCCAAGATTAATCAGTGGAGAATGCGTTTCGGAAGAACAAAAGGCAAGATTATCGACATGCCGGTTAAAATCGGTTCAGACGGACAGCTCAAAATTCTTCTGTATGACATCATGGGTCTGCCTAAGCCAGAATCCGGTAAGGTAGATAAGCACGCTCTTAAGGAAATCAATCATCCGATTGCACCGGCAATCTTGAGATACAGAGAAGCCACCAAGATGCTCTCTACTTATCTGGAAGGTTTGGATAAGTTCCTTCATGCCGATGGTACTGTTCACGGCGGCATTAAGCAGTTAGGAGCAGACACGGGACGTACTTCTGCTGTAGACCCTAATATGCAGAATATTCCTTCTCATAACAGAGAAATTCGTACGATGTACATCGCCCGCCCAGGACGTTATCTTATTTCATGCGACTACTCCGGTCAGGAGCCTCGTCTAACGGCTTCACTATCTAAGGACCCGAAAATGATAGAAACGTATCAGAAGGGCTTGGATTTATACTCGATGATTGCCGCCGTTGCCTTCAATACCACCTATGAAGAGTGTCTTGAGAAAAGACCGAATGGTGAACTGTATCTAGAAGGTAAGGAGCGTCGCGGTCAGGCAAAAACCATTGTTCTTGGTATTTGCTATGGACGACAGATTCCCTCTATTGCAGAACAGTTGAAATGTTCTGTTGACGAAGCTCAGCTTATCTATGACAAGGTTACCAAGAACTTCCCCGGACTTCTGAGGGCACAGGACGAATCAGCTCAGATGGCTCACGATAAGGGCTATGTGGAGACCTTGTGGGGCAGACGTAGACACTTGTCGGTTATGATGCACGACCCCTACGAGTTCAGATACAAGGACGGTTGTAATCCTGACTTTGACCCGTTCGACCCAGATGGTTCATCAGATTCAAGTGAACTGTCAGAAACAGCCAAGAAGAAGTATCTTGGGGACTTGATGAGTCTGAAGTGGCGTAAGGATAAGAACGAGTACATTCAGGGTCTGATTGCTCAGGGCATCGAGGTTAAGGACTATTCATACCAGATTTCTGAGCAGAGCAGAAAGTGCCTAAATGCTCGAATCCAAGGCAGTGCCGCTGATATGTCAAAATTAGCTATGATTGAGATTGACAAGGACGAACGTCTGAAGCGACTTGACTGCTATCTGCTCTTAATGATTCACGATGAGGTTATATGTGAGTGTCCTATCGAGAATCACAAGGAAGCGATTACCTATATCAAGGAAGACATGGAAAAGGTAGCATCACATCTCCCTGTTCCGTTCAAATCAGACCCTGAAACTGCACCATGTTGGTATGGTCAGGAAGTCGACATCGAGGAAGAAGAGGACGAAGAGTCAGAAGGTGAAGGTGCTGAAGAATGAGTGAGTTTTATCAAGCAGGAGACTGCTTCAGTGAGCTAAAAACCGCTAACGAGCAGCGGGTGAACAAGCCCATGTGGCGTGAGCAGCTACAGCGAAAGGTGTGGTGCAAACGCCGTGACGAGATTATGAAAGCCATCAACGAACTCTGGATGACTGATGGGTCCTGGGTAAATATTTGGGAGGAGTGGTGGTTCCCTGGCATTGAGAACTTCTTAGACGACTTGCAGCAGATGGGTTACCATGTCTATGTAGGTTCGGCAGAGCGCCATGATAACCAAGGAATGACTCAGAAAAGATATTGCGTGTATCTAGATGAGCTGCCCGGTAAGAAGGAGTGGAGTATCAATGGACAGTAAGGAAGAAATAATGAAGCGAGACTGGTCAAGTGAATTCGTTGCTAAGATGGAGCGAGCCATAGAAACCAGTCACTACAAATACGGTTGGATGTCTGATACCTACCCTGAGCTCGCACAGGCTGTAAGGTGTATCCAGGAACGGCTTGACCTCTACAACAAGACGCATAATCTGGATTATCTGGTAGATATTGCTAACTTTGCAATGATTGAGTATAAGCATCCCTCTTATTCAGACGCACATTACACACCGCAAGACAGTGATAAGTCACCAGGACTTGCAGGCGGAATCTCTCATAAGGAGTTGATGGAACAATATGACAGTTGACCAGAAGCTTGCTAAGATAGGTTTTAGCAAGGTGTATGAGGATGTTCGGAGTGTCCGGTATGAACGGTACGACAAGAAGTACGATTATTACCACACCGTTTGTATTGAACGCAGAAGTGTCTGGAATGAGTTCAGGCTACAATCATACGACAAGAATCTTATCGACACGAAATGTGTAGGTAACACCAATGTAGCATTGACCACCTATGAGGTAAAGCTATTTCTCAAGAAAATGAAGAAGAAAGAGCTCGAATACGCAAGGCATAGAATGTGGATTTGAACACCGAAAACAAACACGGTAATGTCGACAACGACACTACCGTGTTTTTGTATGGTTGTATATTGTATAAATCACATTGTATGCACGTGGTACGCTAACGATTTGCGTACGAGTAACAGTAAACCTGTAAAACTACATACGATTTCTGAACCGTTGATATGCGTTAGCGTGCTGTGTGATTAGTTAAGAACGAGGAAGTTCTTATCCGCATTCTCAGATTTGAATGTCTGAATACACGGAATAGGCTTCCAATCGATGAAGGTGCCGTCGTTTGCAAGAAGCATCTGGGTCAGAGTTTCCTTTGCGATGTCTGCAGAGTCACCCGGTACGACAATCCCGTCAAAATCGTCCTCCGGAAGCATGACCTCGGCAACGAATCCAGGACCTTCAGCGGTTGTATCAGCGAGTGGCTCATAACCCGGTGCATACTGGCTGAAATCTCCTTCTTCGAATATATGAGGTGTTTCATTGCTTGAAAGTGGCTCACCTACATTGTCACCGTCACCAATCATATTGCTGTTGAAGCCCATCGAGCTGTTCAGTCCTGCTGCTTCACGGAGCTTAGCTGCCTTACCGAGAATTGCCTCATTAGCAGCGTCGATACCCTCCTCTGCTTTCTTAGCAGACCTTTGGCGTTTAGCAAACGCTTCTTTGAGCTTCTTGAGCTTGTCTTTGAGCTGAGCGCCGTCAGTGCCAGCGTTCAGGTTCTCCTCACCGTCGCCACAAGATGCATCCAGTTCGTCCCAGTTGACATCCTTGTACTTTCTTGCGATGTACTTCTGAATGTCGGGCTTCACCTTCTGCGCCTCTTCTCGGCCGATGTATCGATTAAGCAGCAACCAGGTCACAATAGACGCATCGAGCTTGTAAGCCTCCTGCGGTGTGATGAGTTTCTGCTCGACCATAGGCTGGAGAAGTTTAGCATTCTTTCTGTAGGCATCTACAGGCTGAATCTCACCGGACTTGACTCCTTCCAGGATTGCAGCCGGGTCATCAGGAATGTTCTCAGCAACCGTGTAGAGTCCCTTCTTGACCAGCTTGTCCTTGATAGCAGGGTCAACCTTAACTGCATAGTCAGGGCTGATGTAGCCTGCCTGAACGAGCCAGAGAAGACGCTCCGGAACACGGCGAGCAACGATTTCAGGTGTGATGAGTTTCTTCTGAACCAGGTCCTTTGCGAGTGCCGGCTTCGCCTTAAGCACATCTTCTGCCTTGATGTAACCTTTGGTTACCAGACGCATAATGCCAGGTGTGCTCATACGGTCAAGGTCTGACTTCTTGAGCTCGGCAATGCCATCTGCAAGGAAGAATTCGTAGCAGCGAGCAGGCGGGTTCTGAAGCATGCTGTCGACCATATCAGACAAGAGTCCGGCGAGCCAATAAGCTGCCTGCTTGTCTCTCTTCTCAGCTGTGTCTCCGGTAACCGTGTCACCGTAAGCACCACGCTCGACGTCAATGAATCGACCAGCTCTGTGATAAATCAGATGAGCTTCAGAATCAGGATTGTAGTTCGGCTCGAACGCCCAGTCATCACTGCCACGCTCGTCAGCACCTGCACCTACATCAAGTGCGAGTGAAGACTTTGCCACCCACTGGGTACCAACCTTCTGCGAGGTGTACATCAAAGTAGACAAGATAAGGTCTGCTTCTTTGTTCTCACGGAAAGCTGTGTAGCGGAATCCAGGCGGCAGGTCGACTGCTGATTGAGCAGCTCTGAACACGTCCTTGATACGACGTGCTGTGTCAGGTTCGAGAGCCGAATTGAGTTCGGTATTTCTGCCTCGAATTGACTCGTAATAGGCATCGATACGTCTGGAGCAGTCGAGGCAGTCTCCTACCCAGGTACCGAGGTCTTCAGCACACATATCAGGGCTCTCTGCGTCACATTCAGGAATGTAAGCAAAGCCCTCCTCTGCTGCACCGCTGTCTTCCTTAGGTGTATACACCTCGACAGTAGTACCGTCAGGCAGCGTCAAGCTGAAGCCAACCTTTGAGTCGTCGATAATTGTGCCCTGGGCTTTGCAGCAGTTGAGCTTCTGGCTGTCTGCTGCAATACCCATTGTCTTGAGCATTTCTGAAATGAATACATTCATGCTTTTCTACCTCCTTAAGACATAGGACCGAGGTAAATTGCACGTGAAACTTCCAGAGTACAGTTGAACTTGACAATGTCCGAAGACTTGTAGTCCGCATCGCCGAAACCGAGCGAGGAAATCCAGACACCTCTCCATTTCCAGATACGCGAGTAATTAGAGTCACCGTCACCGGAGTCTCTAAGAACATAAGCATCCTTCATATAGCGGCTTGGTCTGCCTACCTTCTCAGTTGCGGAGTCGAATACCTGCTTGTCGAGGTCCACGAGCGCCTGCTGGCTATCGAGACCGACGTAGCCCTTGATTGTCCAAGAAACATTCTGGAATGTAGGCTTACCTGCGAACTTCAAGCTGTCATTGCCGTAGAAGTCCTCGATAACGCCGTAACCCTTCTTGAACTCACCCAGGGAGTCTGTAGACAAGGTCAGGATATCTGAAAAGGAAGCAAGCTCAGAAGAGTTGACGTTGTAGAGTCTAATCTCAAACTTGTCCTTCAGGTACGGCATGTAATCGTCCTGACCAATCATATGGTCAGTACCGAAGTACATTCTTTCCATCCACATAGACTCGTCCTCCTTTTTAATAGATTTTTACGATACTGCTTAAATGCACGATGACAAGACGTACATATTGTAACGCATTCACGCAGCAGTTAAGCAAAACCGACGTGGGTTACTTGTTGATACGCTCTTTCAGCTTGTAGCTGACCTTGAACGCAGGAGCCTTGCTCGCATTGATTGCGATAGGCTGCTTTGTCTGAGGATTGATGCCGGTACGAGCTGCACGGTCACGAACCTCGAAAGTACCGAAGGACTGAATGGTAACGCTATCACCCTTCTCAAGGGCTTCTGTGATAACGTCGAATACGCCGTCGATTGCCTTGTACGCCTGCTCGTTAGTAAAGCCGGTCTTCTCCTTGAGAGCTGCAACAAACTCTGTTTTATTCATGATATCAAACCTTTCTATTGAAGTATTGATGTGCGTCCGTAAACGCTCCACGCTCTAATATACAGACGCACATCAGTATATAGGTATTAGTCGTACGTCTCCTGGAATCCTGTAGGAGGCAACAGGAAGAGGTCGACGTCGACAGTGTCGATGACACCTGTAACGGCAAGCTCAACCTTACCAATAACCGTGTTGGCATTGATGCGGTCAAGGTTAACGATGTCAGGATTCATGATGATACGATAGCCCCAAGGGTTGTACTCGTTACCGGTAAGAGCACCGACTGCTCTCATCTCATCGAGCAGAGGACTGAGTCCTGCATAGAAGTGAGAGTAAGCGTCCTCGTTATTATAACGGAACAGAATCTGAAGTGCTGTATCCCAGATACGCTGCTTAACCCTGTTGGTGAGGAATCTTGTGGACAGGTTCTGGAGTGCGTTGTAGGAACCGAGCGGCTTATCCCAGAGAGTGCTGTTGCCGAAGCAAGTGAAGCCCTTACCAGGAACTTCCATAAGCGGGTTCAAGCAAACGCCCTCGTCGTGGTCCTGAATGAGGTCAAGATAGTGTCTCTTGATTTTGTACTCAGGTGTATGAACGATGCCAGTGCCGAGCATGCCAGCAGGAACCATCCACCACTTATTCTGACCACCGATGCCCTTGGAGTTGATGATGAGCAGGAGGTGAGCAACCTCAGGTGCAATCCAGCTGTTTGCTCCAGCAAGTGCCAGAGTAGTCTTGCACCAAGGACCTACGACCTCGCCGAATGTCGAGTAAACTGGACCGACAACCTGTGAAATAGAATCCTTATACTTGAGAGCACCTGTCTTAACAGCAGATGCACCAGTACCGGTCTGGATACCTCTTGGCATACCGAACGGTGTACCGATGAGTGCAGCTCCACACTTGGAGTTAGCGGCAACCTCAATCATGCGAGTAACGAGTGTAGAAACCTCATACTCCATGAAGAAAGTATCTCTGTTCGCCTCCAGGAAGGACTTAGGTACATACTGGTCATCTGCAATGCCCTGAACGAGAGCATCCCAATCGTAGCAGATGGGGTCTGTCAACTCGCTCACGCACTTGTAGAATCTGCTGTACATAATCTGCTGGTTGTACAGACGAATCAGAGCATCCTGGTCGTTCACTTCGTAGTCATGAGCGATGGTGCTCATGTAGCTGTAGAACTGACTGTCTGTCGGGAAACGCTCTGCTACGAGTTCGAGAATTGCGTCAGCAGTAATCGGAATAGACTGACCGGTTACATCAGTGCCGAGGTCGGTAGCATAATCAGTACCGTAAAGAAGCGATACGACCTGCCTGCCAGTCGGATACTCGGAAGGAGAAACATCAGCACCAGTACCGGTTACGATGAATCTCGGAGTGTCGAGATTGCTGAATGTAGCCTCGGTAATGAGCGGACGATTGTCAGAAGCTGCGTCTTCATCGAATGCGACAGACACGAGCTCGAGCAGCTGGTCAGTAGGAACAATCTCATTCGGATGACCGCTGTAGCCGTTGTTATCGAACACCTCGACAGTACCGATTTTGAAACCGTTACCGTTCAAGCCACACTTGATGCGAACCTTGAGGTTGTTACCAAATGTGCCAGGATATTTCGCCTGAAGACGAACCTCCTGAGTAGAAGCATCGATAACTGCTGCTGTTCCGGCAGACAGACCAGCGACATCAGCAGGAGTACCGAATGCGAATGTGACTGTGATTGTGTCATTGTTTGCAGGAGTACCGGTGTACTTGACGCCGTACTGTGCAGGAGTAACCACCTTAGAAGAAGCACCAGAACCAAGTGTCCATTTCGTACCGTCGTAGGTGAACACATAGGTCCCAGATACGCCCTGAACAGCACTGTTGAACACGAGCTCATCAACAGTAGCTCCAGTAACACCGGAACCGTCTGCTGCTGCGGAGCAAGACATTGCTGCCGGCTGTGTCCAAGCGTTGCCAAGACGCACGGTAATCATGCCGAGTTTCACGTCAGCTTCGTTGCTGGAGTACAGATTGCTGATTGCTTCCTCGTAAGCAACCTTCAAAGAAAGTAGTGCAGGAATTTCATCAATCTGAATATAAGTGAACTCAGGTACGAGCACGCTGTCAACCGAAACAGTAACAGCACGGTCAGGACCGTGCGTGTTCGATGTTGCAATTGCTTCCGTTGTTTCTGTCATGGTGACGTTGCGGCGCTCAAGAAGAATGCCGTCAGCCGTGTAAACAGAAATCGGAACAGAACCCTGAACAGTAACCTGCTTGCCAGTGTTAGCAGTCAGGTAATTACCGTCGTCTTTCACCATCTGGGACTCTCTTGTAGGCTTCTGCTGAGTTGTGATGATGTTCGGCTTGCCGATTACGACCACAAGCGGATTCTCAGTATCGGTATTTGCCGATTTAGCAGTAACCTTAAGAATAGGAGAATTAGACTGGTACTTCTCCCATCTATTGATTTCTGCGTTATACTTCTGACCGTAGACGTGTGTCGTAAGCTCCTGGCTTGATTCGCCGACATAGCTGTAATCCCAGACGATGTTGTGGTTTACTGCGTGCGGCATGAGAACTCGGTACAAGAACTTGTCGTAGTATGCCGAGTAGGGCTGAATTGCAGGTTTGAGGTACAGGTATGTGGATGCAGGGATTGGTGCTGCAACGCCTACCGGAATTACGAACAGACCATTGCTACTCTTGTTGCCCAAGCCGTCGACTCTCTTGACGAGAATGTCATAGCCGGCTGCGAGAAGCTTCAGAGCGTAGTCAAAAGACTTCTCACGAGCACCAAGATAGTTGTTGGCGCCTCTGAATGTCTGCATGAAATCAGTGGTGCCTCTGAAACCGGAGCTGAAGTGAACCCAGTCCGGGTTTGAGTCCTCGTCACCCTCTACGAAGGTAGGACCCCAGATTGCGGCAATCGGGAAAGCAACCGTGGCGTAAGCATTGTTCTTCGTCTGGAAGCTGTAAGTCTCCGAATGCTCATAGATGTTAATTCTTGGCATCTTCAATCTCCTCCTTTATTGTATTATACAGGTTAGAATCTATTTGCCAATCCAGATAACGTAGATTTTTCTTCCTGATGTCGATGATGTTAGCGCCTAACACACGAATCGGAATTATCTGTTGGTACAGAATACCTGTTTCAGAGAATCGGTCAGTTCCAGAACTGTTCTGGAAGTCACCGTTTATCATAATCTGCCCGTGAATCGTCCGAGCAGAGCCATAAGGTAATTTTATCTCGAGTCGGGGTTTCATTAGAAACAGGAACGTAGCCTCACTCGTTAGCTCATCGATGTCATCTTGCGTCGTTGCCAACAGAGTTACGGTATAATCAGCTTGGATTGGGATTGCTCCCTCCTTGATTTTCTTATGGTCCTGAATCCTGTCGATTCTGCCCTTACGAGCTATCGGCCATGATTGAAGTTGCTTCTCCGGTGTAACATTCGTTCTGAACAGTACCACTGCAGGCAACTGTAACCTGGTCTCTTTGTGCATTGCTGCTACGTTCCAGTAGTCTTTTACTGGTACGATACCGATGTTGTCGCCAAAATTGGCTTTCAGGTAGTCATATAGTGCGGTATCATATAAACGTATCATCTGTCTCACCTACTCCCGTAGCTGAGGAGGTCGTGCTAGACTCCTGAGTAGATGAGCTGACAACACCTTCATCAAAGCCAGGTTCACCCACGTCCACATTGATGTCGGTACGAGCTTTACCCTCAGCAGCTTCAGCACCGAGGTCTCCGTCGATAAGCGTGTCTTCTTCAATCTTGTAGAGCAGTCCTTCCGGAATGTTGAAAAGAGCTCCACAACAAGGACACTGACAAGCATACGGCAAGTTCTCGCCTTCAATCTGAACAAGAGTCTTCGGAGTTGACTCTGGCAGCGCTAATCCCGAATCCTTGATGTTATTTGGTAGTTCCAGTTTAAGCATAATCTCACCTACTTTACGAACCGTCTTGGTCTTTCAAGAACCGTCTCGGTTCAGAGTTCTTACGATTTAGGTCTCTTTCTGTCTCCTCCGTTAGCGGACGAGAGTTACCTACGAGCGGAACAATCTGGCATATAATGTGGTCAGGACACACCAATCCAGTTGACAACTCTGTAACCTGAAACAGTCGAGACTCGATTGCGGTTATTTGACCGTCAATCTCAAAAAGACAACCCCTCTGTATATGAGGTACGTCGAAAGGTACATGAATAAGAAAGGGCAGGTTGTCACTTTTCTCGACAACCCACCCTAAATTCCTATACGTCTTCAGTTTGGGCTCTCCTTCGAATATACCGTACACCGGCATGCGTTCAGAGTACCCATCAGGAGCAGGTTGATTAAAGTAATCGATTTTGTTATTCAACGGGTATCTGTATTGAAACAAAACACCCACCTGTTTAACAGTGAATTTGAACTGCTGTCTCAGGTAATCGATTTCTTCAGGGACGATTAGACTCATAGCTGCTCCTCCCTTGCTGGTATTACTCTACTGCAGGCTCGCCGCCCTCAGCAGGCTCTTCCTCAGCGAGAGTCTCGGTGTTGAGGTCAACATCGACGGTGTACTCGTCACCATTCTCAGGAACGCAGTTGAGAACCACGCCTGTGTCAGAAGGAGTGATTGTAACGCCGATTGACGGGTCAGATGAGAGCTCTGCGAGGATTGCCTGAGTGATAACTTCCACGTCCTCGAGGCTGTAATAAACAGTACCCTCGAATTCCTTGGAAGAATTCAGGTTCTCCTTCTTCTTGGAGCTGTCGAGCTTGAGAAGCTTTCTCTTAGCATCCTTTGCCATAGTGGTCTACCTCCTATTAGAATATTACAATACAGTCTGTGGTGTATTGTTCTGTACCAGATAAGACCTGACTTCTCTCAGTTCTTCAAGTCCTTCGGACAGTAGAGCTTCGCCGTCGAGTTGTGCAGGGCTATTTGGTAACTTGACTTTACGACGCTTGCTGCCTACATGAATTTTCATATACGCTACGGCGAGTTTGCGTAGTTGACTCTGAGCGAACTTTGTCTTTAACTCTGACGGGTCATCATACTCAGGAATGTAGGTAATAGTGACGTACGTCGGTTTAGGAACGTTCGCTGAAACATACAGGCATTGATTTTGCTGGTCGTATAGATATTGTAAGTCCTCCGATACCGTGTTCTTAATTGTCTGGCACAGCATCAGTTGGACGTATCTGTCGAAATAGGCGTGATAAGCACCGGAGTTAGGAACAGCCGCCATTCCTGCAAGTGACGTAAATACATTTCCGACACTGGAGTTGTCTACGTTCAAGCCTGCAGGAACATTGGCTCTTCTAACTGAAATAAAGCTCTGAACCTTTAGGTCCTTAACCGAAATCCGTTCCTTATAAGGTACGGTCAAATCAGCGTATTCATGAAGCTTCTCTTTCAGCTCACGAAAAGCCTTCATGAGAAGCTTCATGTCATCGCCTGGTTTTAGTTCGCCTTCGGTCCAGGGAACCTCAAGGTGCATATCATCCAGATATTCTTGAATTGTGGGGTTCAGCATTTAACCTCCCCTCCTTATCTGGAATTAGCCCTCGCCGCCGTCTCCACCGGAAGCTGCCTCGGAAGTAACCTCGAATCCGTACTTCTCAAGAGCCTTGCCAGCCTGAACGTAGAAGGAAGCTTCTGCGTAGGTGTCAACCTCGAAGGAGTTGGAAGCGCCGTCAAGGTCAGCAGTCATCTTGAATGTCTGCCATGCTCTGTAAATCGGAATCTGAGGAATGAGGTAAGCCTGAAGGATGTTCATGAGGTCCATTGCTGTGGACTCAGGCCATCTCTTCTGAGAAGAAGTCAGCAAGCTGAGGTTAGCATTGCCGGTGAGCACACCAGAGCTGTCCTGAGTGAACAGATTCTCCTTGAGGTACTCAGGAGCAGTTGCGTCATCTGCCGCATAGAGGTACTCCTTGGAAGGTCCCTTCCACTTGCCGGGAAGTGTGCTGGAAGACAAGCCCGGGATAGGAGCAACCGTCTTGAGGTTTGGTGTCTGCTTATCGATATTGTAAATATCATTTGCAGCAGTGTAGGTAATTGTAACCGTGTAACTCATAGCGTTAATCCTCCTTTTGGAATTTTATTAGTATACCAGGTTGGTAACAACGCCACGGATGAATGCCTTCGGGTTCACCATCTTCAGAGCGTTCGATGTTGCGAAGCCCTGCTGACCAGTGAATGTAGCATCCATAAGAGCAGCAGTTGCAGTAACCGGCATGTAGGTACCGAATACATAAGACGGCTCGACATCGTTGCTGGAAACGTGACCGAGGACGTACTGGTCGTGAGGAATACCGCCTCTGAAGCAGTAAACCTTCTTATCGCCGAGAGTACCGGCATAGTAAGAACCAGTTGTCTTCTGAGTGTTAGCAGCGGTGAACTGAGTCATACCCTGGATAACAGTCATGACGCTGGAACCAACGAGCATGAAGTTAGGACGAATGCGGCCTGTTGCGTCGTAGATTCTCTGAGAACCTGCGTTGATAGCTCTGATAAAGGAGTTATCGTGTGCAAGGTCGCCTGCCTGGCCCTGTCCGATAGGAGGTGTAGCGCTCCAAACAACAGGCTGACCAGCTGCAGCATTGAGCCACATATCGTGAGCAACCTTGGTGTTGAGCTCGTTGACGATTGCAGAAGTAGCCTGCTCCTCGAGCATCTTAGGGCCGTCAAGACCATACTGCTGCTCCATATCGTAAGCTGCTGCCTGAGACCAACGTGCTGCGAGAGTGTTGTCCTCTGCAACAAGGTCGAGCCAAGCGAGCTCGCTGTAAATAGGAGGAGTATTGGCAGAAGCAGAGATGTTATCAACTCTGTAGGAAGCGAGAGTTGTAGCTGCTGCAGTAACGCCGGTGGTAACGCTGGTGATAACGCCAGTTGCGTAATCGATTGTGCCGACATCAGTAACAGTAGAGCCTTTCAGAGTCTGGAGCTTACCTTCGCCGTCGTCAAAGATTGTAGAGCCGCTCTGAGGAACGATGCGGACAGTAGTCGGAATGACAGGAGCACGGAGGTAGAGGTCTGTGAGAGGCTCGTTGTTGACATCGCTGCCAGAGTAGTTCTCTTCACCTCTTGCGAGCTCGAATGGGCTTGCGAACACCTGACCTGCCTTTACAGTGCCCTTATCCTCACCGAAGTGGAACAGAGTGTAAGGAATGGAGGTGTGGCGGGAAGCCATCGGCTGCATTGTGCAGAACTCCGGAATGAGCCAATCCACGAGTGTTGCACGAAGAACATTCATGTAAGTGGTCTTCTGGAGAACGTCGCCCGGCTGTGTTGCAGACGGAATGATAGAAGTAGGAAGGAGGCTCGAGTTGAGAGCTCTCTTCTGCAATGCGTATGCGCTATTGAGAATCTTCTGAGCCTTCGAAAGCCCAATAGCATCATACTGTGACAGTCCTTTTGCGGCACGGCTGGAGTTCAGGCTCTGAATGCCAGACTTGCCTGCATTTGTGTAAGGCTTAAGCATAGTATCAATCTCCTTTAGCTAAAGTTTTGAAGTGCGAATTGTATAACAACTCACACAGAGCACTCTTTCTCAGAGCTGCCAGTTGACGGCTGGTGTCCGAAAGCCTTAAAGTGTTCTGTGCGAGGTTTCGCCTTGAAGCTGCGAGCGGAATTGGAACCGCATACTTGAAAGCTGGTTGTGCCACGAAATCAAATCCGAAGAAGTCAATCGGACCTGTTGTTCTACCGGGATATCCACCTGTATCCGTACATCCGTTAGCACGAATGCTAACTCCTGGCTTAACGCCATGCCTATAAAGGTCTCTGATGTACTGACCTTCCTCGGTTGAGTCGAGAAGCTCGATTGCACCTTTCAGCTTATCTCCCTCGATGTGGCAGTCGATTAGGAAACCAGCTTCGGTCTTTCGGAAGCCCGGTGTGTTGTCTGACGGATGCTCAATGTATGCAGGGTAGACACGACGAGCAAGGCAGTCTTTGAAAGTAGCGTCATTCACGAGCCACTCGATTGTTTCTCGGGAAAACGTCAAACCGTCTTGATTCGGAATGTCGATATCAAGAAAGTCACCCGCTACAATAAACTTACCGGTCTTGCTATCCTGCTTCATTTCTGTTGCCATCTTACTCACCTCGCTTAAATAGACAATCCCGCTTGTCGTCTATTCCTTCTATTATATAGAGTGTTGTCAGGATTGCCCTTGCTATTCGTTATACGAAGGGATTCTCCTCGGTCTGAGGTTCGGTATCCTCCGAAAATTCTGCCTTATTCAGGATACGGTAGATATCAGGGTCGATGATGTCAAGTTGTCCCTTGACTGCTCGTACCTTAATCTTAGAATCCCTAACGCCAAGGCTTTCAAGGAGTGCGATAATGTCATTAGCACGGCTAACGGCATTAGATGACAATTCGGATTTGGTTTCGTCTTCAGGACCTACAGGAGGCTGCATCTTGACTTCGAATCGTTCGCAGTACTGTTCAAGGTCATTCTTTCTGAAATATGTATTCAGAGCTTCACGAATGCCCTCGCTGTATGCGTGCTGAAGTCCGATTATCTTACGATACAGTCTGATGTTATTCTGAGTCAAAATGGTTGCACCGCCTGTTCCTTCTTCGTCGGTAGACTGACCAAGGTTACCGGGTGATACGTCTGTGATAGACGTAATCTTCTGCTTATACCAATCTAGGTCAACGATGTCTCTGATGTTTACGTCTCCGCCGAGTGTTTCTAGATTGATTACGCCCTTTCCGTCACGAGTAACCGTGTATACGATTTTTTCAAGCGGACCGGGGTCTGCGTAGGATGAAGCTGTGCCAGAGTTGGTATTTGCCGCTAACTTATGCTCCATCTGTCGCTTAAGCTGGTCGAGAAGTCGGAATTCTTCTTCTGGTGAGCAGTCGCCTACTTCAAGCTGAAGAATTCTGATTAGTGCGGATTTGGTAACTCGGTTTGCGACAATCGCATCCTCAAGCAAAGACAAAATCTGAGCTGGAATGTAGGCGTCAACGAAAAGCGGGTCACCTTGATAAATGGTGTATGGTGTTACACCATCTGCGTCCTCAACCTCGATTTCAGACGGGTACAACGACAGATTATAGACAATGTGAATGACAGAATCGCTGGATTGTACCGACCACGGTCTTCCCTTGATTCTGCACCAGCTGTCATAGGATGTCGATGCCATATTGTCCTGAAGGTCAAAGTCAACGCAAAAGGCTGAAGGTTCGTCGTCATGACGAAGCTCGTAGATAATTGCTGGGTTTACAGCAACATCTGTACGGACGTCCCAATGAGCATTAGGGTTTCGCTGATTTAAGCTGAGTACGCCCTGATTCTGTTCTTTAGACCTCGGAGTGACAAACTCGGTAGTCTTCAGATACAGGTTAGAGTAGGTTACCAGCTCAATCATATGGCTGTAAGCACGCCAATTCAGCTTCCACGCTTTCATTCGCTCATTTGCCGCTTTAGCAGCTAATATCGACGTCTCGTCGTCATTTACCGGAACTGCCCAGATAACATTTCCATCTGCATTCGTACCCGTTGCGTTGGTAGCATAGATTTCGATTGCAGGACCGATAATCGCATCAGACTTTAGCTGGGTCATCGCATTATACATAGTCGCCCTATCTTTTAATGCGGTAGTTGACTGCTTAATCTGGTCAAGGTCGGTCAGAGCTCCGGTAAGTACACGGTAGTCGATATCATAAACGTCAGCACGTTTCTTAACCTGATTGGCAGGTACGGCATTATTCTGCACAACCTGCTTCTTCTTTCGTTTGAATAACGGCAAATCATGTACCTCCTTTACTGGTTTAGTAGATACAGTACCACACATCTGCGTACAGCATGCGGGTTGTGTGCGTTGTTGTATTGTATTTATAATACAAGTATACACAAACACAAACACTACCGCATAACGTAGCTTGCTGTGTGTTGCTTACATCTTATAATACACCGTAAAATCAAGATAAAGAAGCACGTCAGTAAGGTGAATTCCGACGTGCTTCTTACGGTACTGCTTAAATGCAGTGACGTTGACTTATACTTTGTTATGCGTGATTATTACAAATGCGATATTTCCTGGATAATTCTCATGTCTTCTGGGCTTCTCTCGAACTGATACTTGTCATACGGCTTCAACCCACCGAACATCGCATTGATTGATGCGGGCATGGTGTCTTCCTTCTCATGCGAATACATGACGAAATTATGCAGTGCAGGCGAATATGGCAGCAGACTCAAATCCCAGATAGCACCTGCCAAACTATCTGAAATATCCTTCGAACCGTTCGCAGGGTGGTCTAGCTTTCCGGTGCTGGTATCACGCTGTAGATAGATTAGTTCATTTTCCAGCTTGGCGTGCTTTATCATGCTGATTCTGTGCTCGACCATAGCTTCACGAAGCGTCTGATAACCTTCCGGAGTACGGTCAAGTGAACGAATAGCTGTGGTAAACCCTTTATCTCGTAGTATCTGATGAGACTCAGCGGTCTGGAAAGTATCCGTGCTGATTATAGCGATATTGAAACCGACGCTCCTTAACCAGTAGATAAACCGACGGTTTTTTGCCATACTGATTTCCGAACCTGGTGGTGCTTTGATACCGACGGAGAATACCTGAGCATACACACGCTTCTCGATTGTACCGTCGTCTGTGTCTGCCAGAACATTATCAACATAGCAAGCTCCTGATATACCGGTAATGTCGTTCTTCAAAGAAGTATCCAGGTGTATAGCCATCGGGCGTGAGAAATACTCCTTTGGTATGACTTCCAGGTTGAAGAACTCCTGATACTCCATGTGGTCGTTCAAACCAATTTCAAGTATCTCAGCTGTGAACGGGCTTGGTCTATCAGTGTAGCAAGAACTGATAATTTTGTAGCTGAAATAGCTGGTAGTACCTGGTAGTGCCTTACCTGCCAAGTCCTGTAATGCGGTGATAATATTGAAGCGGAAGTCTGACTCGAGTTCGACTGGTACTTCTAGAATCTCATAACCGAGTTTTTTGATTGCTTCTAGGTCTTCACCAGGTTCGATTACTCGAGGAGTGAGCTGTTTCGAGCCATAAGCGACCAGAAACTTCTTACCAGAGTATGTGTCTGACGGTTTTACAACCCACAACGGTTCGTCTACGATGTATAGCCTAGCGGCATCATCTTCTTTTCTACGTTTATCAAGATACACCTCAAGGAAGTCGTCTTGTGCTTTCTTTGAAGAAACCAAGAACATCTTACCTAAGAGCTTTCCGTTGCGGATAAAACGTGACTTAATTCTGGCTTTGACTGAGGAGTATGTCTGCATAATCTTAGACTTCTCCATTGTGGTGTTCGCACCAGGTGCGAAGTTAACCTCATCGAGAAAGCCGCAGAATATTTGCTGACCTAAACCGTGACTTGCTTTAGAACCGGCTTTAATGGCAATGTGCTTTCCTGGTACATAGTAGGGATTATCTTGCGAACCGTGAATAGAACCGTGGTCTAAGAACCAAGGTGATTCCATTAGACAGTTATGTAGTCTACCATATCCAACTGCTTGTGCCAGTGCGACAGTAGCATTAAAGAAGAATATCGCAATTTCATCTGTATCTGCAAATCCAAAGTACCGCTGTGGGTGTTTCAGACATAGCAGTCTGTAGGTCAGATATGCGATGGCATACACAGCAATCTGGGTTTTACCAATACCGATAGCCCCTGTAAACGCTATCTCTTCGTATTCGGTATCGCCGCCGGCAAATATCTTCCGGAGCTGTTCACGCCAGAATGGGTATATCTGAGTTCCGTTGTTGGTTGCGTTGCCTAAATACCTAGGGTCTTCTAGGAAGGTATCAATATCGACCGGAATTTCCTCATAGTCTTCCAGCCAGACTTTTTCGTAGGTTTCGCTCTCACCGGTTTCTGCAAGCTCTTCCAGTATCTTGGTAAGAGTTTTCTGCTCGGCTTCATTCAGTGAGTTATATATTGCTTGGAAGCGTTCAGGCGAGAGCATAGTTAGGTTCAATGTGCTATTCATACTCATTCCCCTTTCTTGGGTAAGATTGGTTTAGGAGTTGACGCTTTCCTATCTATGCGTACAGGTGGCATAACACGACCACGAGTGATAGTAAGGAGCAAGGAGGACTCGTCATTCGGGTCCTCCTTTACATCCACTTTCAGCACATCTTGATACAGCGAACGAGCAGCCTTTTCAGCTTCCTTGCGTTCCTGTTTTGTTATCATGTATTGTCTCCGACCTCAGGGTTGAGATAAGCCTGAATGTCAGCACCGATTGCGTACAAATCGGCAACCCAGTCGAGCAGCTGCTGGGTATTTTCCTGAGATTCAGCTGATGTCTCTGCCATCGGTGTCTCCAGGCGGGCTTCGATAGAAGCTGCGAGACTCTGTGCATGATTGGTAAGGTCCTGGGAGATTGAGAGCAGAAGCTCACGGTCAACACCCACCGAGCTGTTCAAGCTCTGCTTAGGAGTTGGGGTTGGAGTTGTCTCCGCTGCCTTGCTGTTCGGATAAATTACCATAGTCGGTTTCCTCCTCATCTATTTTAGGTTGGCTTTGCTCAACAGCATCTTGCTTGATGTTGTCGATATACTGGTGCATATAGTTTTCCAGCGGGCCACAGATTTTCTTGTTGCCGCGGAATGCGTGATACAAGTCTTCCAGCTTGTAGGTGATATTCTCACCAGCTGCTAGCGCTCTCAAGCACTGTCCTATCTTAACAGTCTGTGTCTGAGTGATAAGACTGTCGTTGCAGGAAAAGATGCGATAGAGCTCATTGTACCAGTCCTTTTGCTCGTAGTTCATCTAACCACCTCCGCTTCAAATCATCTGGCGTCATACCCGCCGGTATTTCTTGAACAGCGAAGTGATTAGACCAAAGGACTTTCCTGGGATATGCTTTACAGCATCCCCAGAAATTCATCAGCTGTTTCAAAGCGGTGTACGACATGTGCCGGTAATAAACTCGACCGTCGTAATCCCATTCCTCTTCAGAATCGTCTACGGTAACGACGAGCTTATCGACATACTTGAAATATTCATTTAGGACGTTTATCGGCAATTGCCCTATCCAATCTATGCTGGATATTCCTATAATCATCCTCAGACCCTCCTTCGGTTCGAGTGCTAAGATACCTGGTGCACTCTGTTATATAGTCTTCGGTAACATCAGCTCTTGTCCTGGTCATTTGCAGGAGTGTTCGTAGGAGTGAGTAATCTGTCGACAATTCTGTCCACCTCCTTGAGTTGAAGCGTACCTAATACTTCTTTCGTAGCATCTTCCCTTGACATTGTTCCCATCTTTAGAACGATTTCCTTTGCGGCGAATACAGCCAGGAGTTCGAACATCGACGGAAATTTCACCGGTTGATTTGGAAATACTGCACAAAGGCGAGTAAATCCCTTGACCCCCACGCAAGCAATCACCGGTGCCCAAGCCGAGACGTCCAATTTATATTCATCAGGCAGTGAGCCGAGAATTTCAATCAGGTCGTCTGAGCTCCATCCTTCTGTGAATCGGTCGAGGTACTCGTACATAATTTTCTGAACTCCTTTGCAGCGTCACGAATATTCTGACGTTCCTTAGCAGTAAGTTCTGTATCATTCACGTCTTCAATCGTGTCGAATATGATAGCGTCTTGAACATCCACGGGTATATCGATGTTCTTGGTTGCCTGCTGGAGTGACATGAGCAGCTGAGTGTACATCGGAATGTACTGAGCGTCATGGTCTATATCGGACTGCATTAGAGCGTCGATTGCATACTCCAGCTTGTTCGTGAGCTTGTCGGTAATCCTGTTGAAGCGAAGCAGGCGTAACTCTTTGTTTCGTTCTTTCAACTGCTGAATGAGCTTTAGTCTTGTACCAGGCTGAATAGCTCTGATAGCTTCGGTATCGCTGATTAGCAGATGATAGATGAGCTGATTGTTACGCTCCACCCATGCCTGCAATCCTTGATAGGATTCGTCCGACTTTGGCAGCTCGATTGGTTGACCGGTTCCGTAGTTGAATACGTCAGCATAGTTCTTTACGGTTGCTTCATACTTCGGATTACTCATCGACATCACTCCTCGGTTCGGTGTAAGAGTCGGTCTCAATGTCAAAGCCTACACGCTTGCCAGAGATTTCCGGATTGGTAAACTCGACACGACCCAGGCTCTTAAGGATTTCGTGCAGTCTTTCAGCCGTTTCCTTCTTCACGCTCTCTTCGAACTCGAACACCACGGACTGGTCTTTGTTGATGAACACACGAGTCATCTTGGGAAGGTCTCCGTGAATTCTGATATTGTAGTAGAGCGTGCGAAGCATGGTTGCATCGAAATAGGTGGGATACAGAGTCTGACGTACAGGCGTCGGCTCGTGGAAATTAGGGCACACGCTAGAATTCAGGCTTGCCTGAGTAGCAGGTGCCTTGGTATCGAGCTTCTTTATCTTTGCCTGAGACTCCTCCTTGAATAGCTTCATAAAGCCGTTCGGGTCAACTCGGTTTTGTCTTGCACAATCGAGTTTCAGGAATGTACCGAACATATGAATTCCTCCTTTCACTGTGGTTGAGCATCTAGAATGCTCTGAATATTCATTGGCAAATTAAGCCAGGTAAAATCAAGTGCGGTATTCTTTGCCATATCCACTTCCATGATATCCCCGCCGAAGTTCTTAATCGGAGGTGGGTACTGCCTTAGAAGTTCAGGGCATTTATTCTCATCGAATAAGACTACGACGTGCGTATGTCCTTCAGCACATCCGTGCTTTCGGCAGTTACCTCTGAAGCAGGTATTGTTTACCTGAATTTTATGCTTCTTAATAACCCAACGCACTGTGGTATAACCCAATGCCAGAGCAGCCTTGAGGTATTCAAGTGTTGCTTGGTTAATCACGGGGTTCGTCTTAAATCGAATGTCGAATCCCCACTGACGCAGACCTTTCAGTATAGTTGGTGTATCTAGGAATGCGTCAGAATCATAGTCTACTTCTGAACCGGAAGCGGCAGTCATAGCGGCGAACACAACACCGTACTCAGGATGTACCACCTGAATTCGTGCTCCTTCCAGAAGGTCGGAGTTTACAAATTGGGTATAGCGTATCTTGAGCGATTTGTCCACATTGCTAACGCAATTGGTAGCTTGCCGCCAATTATCGATAGCATAGTATTTCGGCATTAGCTCGTCCATAACATCGTCTCCTTAATAGGTTCCGTCTTCGTTCAAGAAGTGAGCACCGCCGGTGAACTGAAATGGCTGACCTACCCAGTCGTTATGGGAAGAATCCCATGAGATGAGAATAGGTCCCTGCTCAGATGAAACGATAAATGCACCGTTCATTTCCTGAACACTGCTGTATTTGTTATTGAGCAGTGCTGTCATTTCAGCAACAGACTTACCGGCAAGTGGATGAAGTGAGCTGTTCACTGGTACCTTAAGCATTGTCTTCGTCCTCCTCGGTTAGAATTGTGGGTAGTGTGAATTGCGTTTTCGGTGTAACGAACGTCAACGAATTGAAATCCTTTAGGAAAAGGCTTCTTGTCTTGCCTGCAGGAATAGATGACAGGTAATAGCCATAAATTGCAGGATTGTCGTCAACCGAGTACCAACCTTTCTTTACCTCCCAACGCTGATGGGATTGATTGTCAAGGTAAATCTGGTCACCTACCGAGAGTGACTGGTCAAGGTCAGGTACATATAGAAAATCTCTGTCGGTTATCAACGTAACCTGGTCACCGGGATACACATTACCGTCTGCATCAGAAACCTGAGCGACGACGGTATTCAGTATTGCAATGTCGGTCACGTCGATTTGAGCACCGGTGTTGTCATCAACACCATATAGAACATTCTTCATGGAATCCTCCTTTCAGAATTATCTGAATAGCATTACGACACACCGGATTTATCCACTCTATCAGAGTTTAGCGGAATCTTACGCATACGGTCTAACCCGTCGACTATTGTCTTTAGGTAATACACCGACGTAAGCAGGTCCTCTTTTGACACAACTGAATACTCGTCCATCGCGGCTTTTGTTTCAAAAGATGTAATCAACTCTTCGATTGTCTTCATGTCTGAACACCCCGTTCTTGATTATATCTTTATTATAACAAACTTACCTGTGAACATCGAAGTTATGCTACTCATTCTAATATACAGAAATAAATCAATTATAAGTAATGCCGGTTAGATTCGGGTAGACAGCGTGGATAGCATTGTACTGACTTTCACCGCCAACCCAGATAACGCAGTTGTCAGGTACACCTGTAAATACATCTGTCTGCTCAATCAATGCAGTTCCGTTTCCATCTAGCTTTGTAAAGTCGATGCTGTGAACATCCAGATAGTTTAGGCTGACACACCCTTTGAATAGACCCTCTATATTCGTAACTGAACTCAGGTCACACGAACCCAGGTCTACCGATTCTAAGGCGGCATCATCACTGAACATATAGCTTATGTCGGTTACTTTTCGTGTATCCAGTAATTGTAACCCCTTAATACTCTGTAGCAGTACGTTAGCAGCTAACGCATAACTAAAGGTCTCCACGTTACCGGTATAAATATGTGTTAAATCGAGCACCGTAGCTTGCTGTTGGTAAAACAAGTGAGCTGCGGTGGTGAAATCGGCTGCGTCTGTGGTAGAGTATACAGAACATTCTTTATACCAGGTATCTTGAGAAACTGATTGAACTGATGTGATGTCAGCATAGTAGGTTGATATTGGAGTTGAGGCACCTGCTGACGCATATCCATCTATTCTGTATGGTTGGGTGAAGCTCTGGTTGTACATATCCTCTAATTTCAACAGCCGAGCAACCAGGTCGGACGACATCACTCCTGCATACTCTACGCTGGCTTCTTGTAACTTTGTTGTCAAAAGTAAGGACTGGCTATTCATAGGGTTCATCGCGGTCATAGACAAATCGATACTATCTGACTTTAAGCCAGCACCTATTCCGACTCCTAGGTAACGGTTCAGCGGTATTGCCAAATCCAATCGGTCAAGGCGGCGGTATCTTATTCGGAATGAGGTGCTCGGGCGAATAGGAGCCCTCAGGTACAATTTACCCTCTACCGTTTCAACCGACGTTATGGATTTGAAAGCATTGTACTCCTGCTGCCTTTGAGATTGAGTAGAGTTATATGAATAGATTAGCTGAATTACAGGAACCGTTGTACTGGTAATGGCGGGAAAGGTAGTCTCCCATCGGTACTCAGTACCAACCAGAGTCCAAGCTGCAGGGCTGACAGTGCAATAGATTAAGTCTCCATTCTGGTGGTATGCCGGATAGACATTGATAAACTTTTCAGCATCCGCGAATACTAACTCCACAGCGGGTGATATCTGACTGACTGTAAATAGCATATACTAACCTCCTATTTCTGATGTGGTATTGCTTAAATGCAGTGGTTCACGACGTATACTGTATTATACAAACACCGTGCATATAAGCAATTCGCGATATAAAAGTAGGGCGATTCAACCGAACCGCCCTACCCTTAATCTATCTTGAAGTATTTGCGAAGGATTGCCAGCTTTGCTGGCGTAACCATGTGATTACTGGAAGAAGTCACCGGAACCTTCATCGTCTGCTGGCATTTCTTCCTCGACTTCTCCGGTGTCTCGCTGAACTTCTTCTCCTGCTCCCTCACCGAAAGCTTCTTCTGCTCCTTCTTCGGACGGTTCCTCGAGTGACTCATTGTTAACCACCTCAGGCTTATCTTGGGTAATCGTGAGTGTAGCGAGCTGGACAAAGTCCTTAGGATTCGCATCGGCATCCGTCAACTGCACTTGATGCGTGTTCGGGTTGTAGAGCAGTCTTGCCTTTCTCAGGTCAAGTGACGACCCGTCTTCAAGCGTAATGATGTTAGACACATCATTCAGAAATTCCTCATCGACTGGGTTCTCAAATCTGCTAGGCATAACGCTCGTACCAGAGTTAATCTTGATTCTTCTCAAATCACTCACCTCCTAGGTCACGAAGACCTTCATAATTATCGAGCCGATGTTGAAGCGACGCGGTCAATCTTTGGTATTGATACCTAGGATTGTTGCGAATCTTCTTCCAGAAATATTTTCCTTTCGACCCGGCTTTGTATAAACCTTTGGCAATATTCAAAGGAACGTCGAAGTAGGTGTATACAGACCCGTCTTTGAAACGGACCCAAAGCTGTTCCTTCTCGACTTTGTACGCCATACCGTCTATATTAGACGATTGGAAGTCTGTCCACATCTTCTGCTTTTCACGCTCAGCACCTTCATGCTTATCTGTGAACGGATTAGCTTGTGAAACAGCTCTACAATTTAGTCTTAGCACAGTCTCGCCCCCTACTTCCTATATAGTCAAGTGACTCTAAGTCACCATAATTGATTGTAGTTGCTTCTTCGAATGTCAGGTACTTCCAGACAAAGTCGTATGGGCGAGCTACCGACGGTATATTACCCATATTGTATATCTCATCTTCCCAGAAGTAATCGAAAGCAAACTGGTCGTCTGGTGCTACATCCATCCAGTGTAAGCAGCATTGTCGTATTCTACGTTCAATTCTTTCCTTACTCTTCGGTGGTCGAGCTCCTTGAACATCTGAGATATGGTCTTGGAAGTACCATAACACCCATTCTGCGGCTGCTTCAAATGTCGGGTATATCTGACGCAGGTTTCCCCATGGTGTGTACCGTCCTATCGGTCGATTGGTTATACGCCGCATCGCTTCCTTATCAGCGTCCTTGTACACCTTCCAGTGCTCATTCTTACAACCCAGACGAGAGGGGATATCTGGTTCATTGCTGAAATCCCATTTAGAGACGTCGTAATGGTGACTTAGGTCGGTAATGCCAAGAAATCGTTGCCGATACACTTCATTTCGCACACTTAAAATGTGCCTACGGTACTTCTCATACGGAGTCAAGGTGGCGAACCTTTCACGTCTCATCCACCTCAACTTAACCCGTATCTTATCCTTCTGAAGCGAATTCCGCATTAGCGGCTGCATCAGTCTTCCTCCTTGAGGTCCTTACCCGGTATGTGGTCGAGCTTCCACTCATACCCGTATGCCGATTTGGTATCGTCGCAGCCGTAAACAGCAAATTGAATTCTTTTGTAGATGCTCTCGTCTTTTGCACGAGTCTTCTTGTGGTTTTTAACCCACTCGACAGCATCCCACATATCGTGGTAGGTTTCCCTTACCACGCCATCCTCAAGTCTCTGAACATGGTATTCCAATGTTCCTTCGGAAATCTTTTCCTTAGACGCTTCAGAATGTTCGTGGTTTTCGAAAGTGGAGTTGAGTGACCTACCACCTCTGATTGGAATACGTAGCATAATGCTCCACCTCCTGCTTACATACCGAGATTACGTCTGATGTAGTCGACAATCTCAGAACCCTTCATCTTGTTGTCGACTTTGCCGTTCACCATGACTGGTTTGTAATCTGCGTCGTACATCGCAACATAGATGTTGGCATCATCAAAGTTGCTGTCAGCCACGAGCTGATTGTCTTCATATCCAGCGGGCTGAATGTAAGCCTGAATGCCGTCCTTCAGCTTAACATAGACAAGCGGTGTATCCTTATCCTCGAGCAGGACCTTAGCCATTGCTTTGGAAATGGACGCCTTATCCAGCTTAGCTTCTGCGGTGCCGTCACCAGAGTCAAGGTCGACCTTCTTGGGGTCGATGTGACCATCGTAGCCGTTGGCAACAGCATCACCGCCTGCCTTTAAGCGGTCGAGGTATTTGTTCGCGCCTTCCTCAGAGTAATGCTCGTACAGAATAGCATCCTTGCCGAAGCGGTCTGTATCTGCTTTAACAACCCAGGTTCCCTGCTCGGTAGGTTCAACGCGAGCATTCTCGACTTTGCAGTTCAGGTTCTTTTCATGCTTTTCACTGTTCAGTCCGTGTCTAGGGTCACCCTCAGGATACTGAAGTCCTTCGTAACCGTTCTGGACAAATTCTTGAACACGGTCCTCGATGATTGCATCAACTTCAGCAGGAGTCTTGCCGACAACCTCATATTCAAAGCTGATTACACCAGCAGACGGGCGACCTACGCCGTAAACGTCGATGTCGATACCCTCGTTCCAGAGTTCGGATTCCACCCATCTGTAAAGGTCATGCACCTTATCATCCGGGAAGCTCTTAGGTACAGTTACCTGGCTTGTAGCATCCTGTCTGTCATCACCACCACCAAGGTCACTGTTCAAGCCGGTCGGCTCCATATCACCTTCACGCTTTCCGTAAGGTCCCCAGCCGTTTCTGACGATTGACTGAACCACGCCTTCGATGATGGCATCAATCTGCTCAGGGCTCTTTTCAGAATCCGGACCGTCAAATCCGAAACGCAGTACAGTAGAAGCAGGGCGAGCAACCTGACGGACGTTGACCTGGAAGCCCTTATCCATGAGCTCATTTTCAACGATATTCTTCAGGTCGAACACCCTGCCCTTTGTCCTGGCAAATTGCTCCGGAACTGTAACCTCGCTTACCGCGCAGTTCAGTGAGCTATCGATGTCGTCGCCGATTCCGAGCACTTCTGTATATACCTGCTTACCGTAGCCGAGGTCCTCGATTGCCTGAATAAGGCTAACCAAGAATTCATGCTCATCTGCGTCTTCACTTGCCATTTTAATCAGAGCCTCATCAGCCTGCTGAGCATCGGTTCCCTCGTAGCCGTAATTCTTGATAAGCTGCTGGTAGACCGAATCGCCATAGCCGAGGTCATCAACTGCCTGAAGAATGTCTACAAGTGCGTCGTGCTCATACTCATAATACTCGGTAGCGACTTCGAGAAGTCCTGAGCTGCTGGAGCAGTTCAGCTCATTCTTTTTTTTAGACGAGTCGAGTTCACCCTCGCCTTCGCCGCCTTCACCTTCGCATACGCAAGGGTCCTGACCGCACTCAGGGCAAACATCGCCGCCCTCGATAGCCGGTGTTGAGCCGACTGCATCAGGAACGACCATGCCGATTACAGTGAAACCTTCAGGAATAGTCTCTTCCTCATCTTCCGGGATGAAGATTGCGAGCTCGTTGGTATCAGGATTCTGAACAATCTTGATATCCTGCATAGAAACCTCGTTACCGGACTCGGTGGTAATCTTGATGTCATCAAGGTTTGCACCTTCGCCGACAGACTCACCGCCGTCTGCATCACCAGCAGGCTCCTCAGCAAATCCCTCGTCACCTTCGCCTTCACCCTCAGAACTGTTCAAGGACTGGTCGCCTTCACCCTCAGCAGTACCTTCAGCAGAACTGTCGAGGTTCTCACCGATACGGTCGAGGACCAGCTCAAGGTCAGTCTCGACGGTGTGGAAACCACGACCAACCATCATGCCGACAGTACCGTCCTCGAGAATAGAAAGAATTTCAATGCCGTTCTGGCTTAGCTCTTCCTCATACTCAGGCTTGGCGAGCAGATAGCCGACAGTCTTTCCATAGCCGAGGTCTTCGGTTTCAGAATCGATTTCCTTAACGTCCTCCACCGTGCAGCCGAGCACGTCAGCTACCTTCTGCGGGTCGTCCTCTCTGGTGTAGAGCTTGTCATACACATCAGAGGTGATGTTACCCGTAACGCTGCAGTTCAACTTTCTGGAGCAGTTCAGCTTAGCCTTGAAAGGATTCTGCTCGGTAGCGTGAGTCTCGCCATGAGTCACACTTACCGTTTTCTTGGAGCTATTCAACTCCTGGTTGCGAGGACGTCTCGCTGGTGCCTGAGGCTCGGTCTTAGCTGAGGACTCTGCCGGTTTACCAGGCACGATGTTCTTGTTCACATTTACCATGATAAATTTCTCCTTTCGGTAGATAAAATCAATAGTGTATCTCGAGATATACTATTACCCAGAGTCACCGTGGTGTCTCTGTATGTCCTATTATACAAGAATATATCAGGATGTGCTTTTATACCCAGGATTCCAACCTTTCTTAAGGTAACCGTCGAATTCGGATTCAGGAATGTGCTTAACAACACCGTCTTTATTTACGACGCGACGATGACGGCGAGCTTCCGCTAACTTTTCGTAATTTCTAGGTGAATCCTTCTTAAACCGATTAAAGCCGAAACGAATATTTGTGGTCTGATACTGCATTATGTAACGAGCTTCCAGGTCGCACGCTTTCTGAGCAGCATCCGGCTCGTCCTTAGAGATAGTTGCCAGGATTTCGTACTTAAAGGCTTCCCAACCGAAGCGATTGATAGCCTTCCAGAAGCAACCGCAGTGCTTATATCCCGCACCTCCATTTCCGGCACGCTCTGCCTGCTGAGAACCCGTTTTGCCGATGTACCTGCGTCCGTCTGGTGCTACATACGCATAAATCGTGTAGCAACCGCTCTTGATGTAGGGCATACCTATACCTCCTTTATGTATTTACTGTATCTATATTATAACATAAAAACACAGGTTCTACGAAGATATAGAAACGGTTTTGCTTAACTGCTGTGATGTTGTGTTATACATTACACACGCACGCACCGTGCATATAAGCAAAACCGTTATGTTATCTGTAATTATTTTCCTGTAGAACCGAATCCTCCTGCACCACGTTCTGAGTCAGGAAGCTCCTCGACCTCCTCGAAATGAGCTCGGGTAATTGCGATTACAACCAGCTGTGCGATGCGGTCTCCGTGCTTAATCGTAACCAGGAACTGACCGTGGTTTACAAGCGGTACGCCAATCTCACCGCGATAGTCAGAATCGACAAGCCCGATAGAGTTGATGAGAGTCACACCGTGCTTGGTAGCCAATCCAGAGCGAGGGAACAAGCAGAGTGCTACATCATTCTCATCAGGAGCAGCGGCAATTCCGGTTGATATTTTCTTGATTTCACCCGGATTGATTGTAACCGGTCCATTGGGAAGGTCTGCATACAGGTCATAGCCTGCTGCCTGAGCTGAACCCTGAGTAGGTGTGGTTGCGGTTTTGGTAAGTTTCTTGATACTGATTTTCATCGGTTATTTCCTCCTTCTGCGAATGCCTCGAAACGGTATTTCTGCTTTACGTCCGGGTACTTTTCATGGTCGACTTCAGACATGAACATATCGTAGGGACGTGCTGCCATATCAACACCTGCAAGGCAGGGCGGCGGACCGTAGAGCGGTTTATACAGCATCAGCTTCTCACCTGTTTCGGTGTGCGTTGCGGTACCGATAATCACATACAGATAATCGGTGTTGTTCTTGTCTTCTAGCAACTCACGCTTGAAATGCTGTACGACGTCACCCGGGAAAAAGGTTCTTTCTGACATTTTCATTCTCCTCCATTTTGGATTTTAGGTGTTCTGCACGAGTCTGAGCGAATTCAGACAGGGTAGCAAATAAAAGATACGTATCGAGCTCGTCCGTATCAAAGGTCACCTCCTGGGAAGTACCGTCAGCATTCTTTACAACGAGCTCGATAGACTTTACTGTCCGGTCAGCGGGTGATATACCTTTGAGAGCCTCTACCAGACGTATAAGTTTGTCGCGATGACTATTGAGGATTTTATCCTCTTCACTATAAACCATAAGCAACCTTCTTTCATAATAGATAGTTATGCCGAAGCACGTGTCTATCTATTATAACACCAGGCATCACAGAGTTCTATCTGCGAATACCTCACCAATGCTCTTGACTACTTCCTGAATGTAAGGTTCCTGGAGCTGCTTATAGACCGATTCGCCCTTTGCTTTGCCGAGAATGCTCTGAAGAGCTGCGCATGACATGCTAAGAAATCCGTTAAGGACACTCTGGAATGTATTACCGGGATAGTGCTGTCTCATATACTGCTCAACCTTAGCAGCGCCCGCTTGAGCGAGGTCATTGATTCCCAGTCCTACTAATACTTGTGTCAGGGACATCGCGGTTTTTGACTCCGATACACGTTGCATAAACGTGTTCATCTTTGCTCTGCCACTTCCAGGAAGTGTCATAATCTCGATAGGCTTGATTTTGTAGAAGTCTGCGGGTGTATTGAGCTTACCACGTTCGAACAGTGCGGTAACGATTGCAGTACCGACGCCCTTGAAGTTAGCCACTTTCTTGTCCATCCAGCCTTCAAGACGTGCCAGCAGCTTCTGCTTACACTGAATATTCAGGCACTTATCTCCGATAAGCGGGGTTCCGCAGGCAGGACACGTTCTCGGGTAGATAGTAACAACCGAATCGTCTGTATGTCGGGCAGACTTGATAGCCGGAATAATGTCACCTGCTTTGTAGACAACAACCATATCACCAACCTGAACGTCAAGGTCCTTGACTCTCTGCAGATTATGAAGAGTTGCTCGGGAGATTGTGCTGCCCATTACGAGTACCGGGTCGAGAATACCTACCGGGGTGATATCACCGGTTGCACCTACGTTCCACTCGATTGCGCGGAGCTTGGTTTCCTGTTCTTTTGCAGGGAATTTGTAGGCAACAGCCCAATGAGGAATCTTGCCGTTATCACCGAGCTTTGCCTGAAGCTTCTTGAGATTAACCTTCAGCACCATGCCGTCGATAGGAACATCGTCTTCCTCTCTGTTCTTGTAGACCTCGTCGATGACGTTATACAGGCAGTCCTTGTCGTTGAGCACCCAATATGCTACGGTATCAAATCCCCAGGATGCCAGAGCCTCTAAGCACCAAGCGTGATACTCAAGACTACCAGAATGCTCAAGAACAGACGGAGGAACTACCTCCTCAGGAATCTGTGCATAGTTCTCGAGGTTGAATGCTTTGAATGACAGAAATGCAGCACGCTCGATTTCGGATTTACGCTTGAAAATACCGACAGCGGTGTTTCTGGGGTTTGCCTGCTTACCGTATTTCTCGCAGTAATCGTTGAAGCGAGACTTGAGCATGAACACCTCGCCACGCACAACTACCTCACATTTGGGTTCGATTGTCTGCGGAATGCTACTGATGTACCTAGCAGCCTCGATGCACTCAACACCAACCTGACCATCGCCTCTGGTTGATGCAGACACGAGATTTCCGTCTCGGTAGATAAGCTGAACAGACAGACCATCGAGCTTATACTCCAGCGTAAAGTCTGTTTCGTGTGTCGGTGTGAATTTCTGCATGAATGCCAGCGCATCCTCCTTGGTGAAAACATCCAGCAGACTGAGCATAGCATACGGGTGTTTTACGTCGCCGTCACCGAGGTTCGGATTGACAGACTGGGTAGGGCTGTTTGCATCCGCTCTGTGATACTTTTCGTAATCACGGATGTCAGCCATGTATGAATCGTAGAGCTCGTCAGATACGCCGGTGTATGCACCCTGCATATACAGAATTCTGGCATTATTACACACCTCGATAAGCTCACGATATCTTGCCTCTGAAATCATATAAGTGACCTCCTTGTGTAAATTATTGTATCTATATTATAACATAGACGACGGTGTAAATCGAAGTAGTCTACACCGTCGATGCTGTCATTCTTCAGAATTCTCTGGCTCGATTTCGACGTCATCATAGTCAGTTCGAGCTATTGGACGTCGCATAGCTTCATCGAATAAGGGAGCTGCTTTATCGAATGCCTCGTCTTCATTTTCTGCATCTACCACATAGGATGATGTCTGGTAGAACGTAACGACATATTTCACGACTTCACCTCCCTATTCCAGCACTTAATCACACCGGACCTAGTCTTGTAGCATTTGGTTTGAATACCGCATTGACATCGTATCTGGTATTGGTCAGCCAATTTATAGCCTGACCAAGACATCTCCTGCACTCGATGTATCTTAACTTCTCTTCCACAATATCTGCACGGCTTGAGTATCTGAGAATTCTCGATGCTTTCCTTTAGCTGTTTCATTAGTATTCCACCGGCTTTCCTGTGCAAACACGGATTTCAATATCCATGCTATCGAACACTTCCTGAATGATTGCTGACACGTCAGACCACTTTTGTCTGTCTAAGCCGCAGGCAATCTTAGGCATTCCGATACGCTTAACCTTCTTATATTCAGGAACTGTCTGAAGCTGCTCACGCAGGTCTTCTAGAGACTCTCTGATAGCCTTGAGGGTGGGCTTATTTACGCAGTAACGCTTGGTAACCAGATTTGCCACTCTGAGCTCGCCCATCTGTGGTGTCGTCATCTTACCGTTCCTGGTCATATTGATGATGACACATCTTCCAGAATCATCCCAGCTACCACAGGTGCCGGTTATCTTTAGCTTTCGTGCCATATCAAATCTTCTGCGAAACTGTCTTGCAATACCAGCACCTAGGACATAGTCAGCTGATACGCAATGTGCTAGCATGTAGTCGTCTGATAACGAAAACAGGTCAATTCCTTGTTCTATGTATATCAATTTTTATCCTCCTTCCACGCAATCTTCTGATTGGGTTCTTTATCCTCATACGCAGATAACTTTATATATCTAAGCGTAGAGATATCAGGGTCAATGCCGACCTTCTGCAATGCTTCGGCATTTTCACGTAGGTTGGCGGCGACCTCCGGGTCCGTCAATCGCATTTTCATCCGTTCCATACAGAAACACCTCCTATGTGTTATCGTTATACTCATATTATAACACATAGGAGGTATTTGAAACGAAGTTATGTACCGTTACTCTGATGTATCCGGTTTAGGGAAAGTGCAGGGCATCCATCGGTATACCTTAGACACTGGAATCTGGTAATAGTCACAGTCTACTTCCTGAGCCGATGCGTCGAACACACCACAATCGAACTCACCTGATTTGGTATATAAGAAAATATGCTGTCGGTCACACGGCTTGTCTTTCTGGAAATCTAACCAGCAGTCCTCTCGACCTTTCAGATAGCCATTCTGGTATCCCTTAGCATATTGGTCACGCTCACCACGGATTGCTTTCACCAACTCCTCGGCGTCTACGTCGACGCCTACACGCTGACACGCTTCCAAAATCCACTTCTCGGTATTTTCGTCCATAGATTTCTTGAGCTCGGTTTCCAGAGGCATAATCGTAAGTTTGATGGGTGATTCGTAACCGGACATATCCGTCGGCATCTTCACAACCACTCTTCTATTCCAGCTTGCAATCGCTTCTGGTATGGAATGGTAGTGACCACCCTCAGCACCACACCCTCCTTTATCGTACGAGCACAGCACTGCGTATCGGTCACGGAATCCGTCTTTACCTGGATAGGTACGAAGTTCTAACTGATTGTTACCGCAATGCGGACACGGCTCAATCTGAATATTCATTTTAGCTTCCTCCTGTTCTTGTAAAATGTAGCACGTCTTTTCTGAATCGACAGCTCCCTCTTTAGGTCACTGATACTGTCCGTCAGACGGTGTAGCATGGGAATAAGTGCTCGGGTCATTTCGTAAGCACCTGCTTCACGGCTACGCTGACGCTGATAATTCAGATAGTCCTGAACCTGCCAATCAGGTATTTCTTTTCCGTCAAGCCACATAAACAATCACCTCACGGTTTCAGAGAAGTGACGTATCTCAGCGTGACAGGTTTACCACCTTTGGTAGTTTTCAGGTCATCAAATTCTTCTGAAACCTGTACGGGACAGTTGGTGTAGATGAACTTCAAAGCCTCTGCGGCAGAGTAATACAGGTGCTTCTGCGGTACTCCGTCAACCAGTATCTGGTAGATATCTGCAGGCTGAATGTCCAGAACCGACTGCAAGAAATACAGAGTTTCCAGCGTACCACGGTTGACTCGAGACTCCTGACCTCCCTTTCTCAGTTGCAGATAATACCATCTCATGTCACATTCAAGTGAGCCTCTGGTAGCACTGAGAAACAGGTAGTTAAGAATGCTCTTTATCATCGTTCTCGTTCTCATCAGATTCCTCCTTGCATTTATAGCAAATATAGTTAGTCGGTCGGTAGTCTGGCGTAAATGCCTTGATAATATCGGCAATTACCTCACCGGTAATGTATATCAAAATAACAGTACCCAAGAAATGCCAGAAATTTCCGAGTATATATTCAAGTATCTGTAGCATCGTCTGTACCTGCTATCAGCTTTAACGCTGCGTCGTTGAAACGCCAGCGTTTTGTTTTCACGTCGATTATCTGCTCACCATATCTCGGATGCAGCATAGGAGTAGGCATTGCATTGATTTCACCGATAACTGCAAAATCATCGGTTGCCTGCTTTAGCACGGTTTTCATAGCACCGTTCTGGTTTAGGAGCTCTTCACAGCCGTCCAGAAGCTCTCTGAGCAGGTCTTTTTCAAGGCACTTGCCTCCGGTAATTCTGAGCACTGGCTTACCGGTGTCATTGTGCTCCCTCAGTATCGATATTATCTTCAGTAAGTCCATCAGCACGTTCTCCCTTCAGCTTATTGTACTCCTCTTCCAGCTTTATCAGATGCGCCATCTGGTTGACGATGCTAAGCGTAAGTCGCTTTCCACCACATCTCGGTGCATACAGCGGCATACCTGATTGGATAGCAGCAATGATTTCCTGAGGTGTCATTATCTGTACCGGCATCTCACTCACCTACCTCTAAAAACGCAGTAATATCGTCCAGAAGACAGTAACCGTCGCAATCAGCGTCATCATAATGCACCGTAATCGGGTTGTCAATCAGAATACCGGCTTCCTTTTGCTTACTCAGAAGTTCCTTCGCTGCTGTCAGCAGTGTCGTTGCTCTGTCTTCCATCAGAATCCTCCTTCCCTACGCTAACCAGGGCGGCTGTCAGAAAGCCGCCCCAGAATGATATCAGTGCGATGGTTGCACAAACACAGAACATTTTCATGTCTTATCCCTCCAGATACTTCGCCATATTCTGGTCAAATCCTTCTTTATCATTAGGGTCGAAATCGTCGTCTTCCTTGACCTTAGCACGGAGATGTGCTACCGTGTTGATATGATTTACCAGTCGGTAATCGAGAGGCGACCTCAACCAATTTTCCGTGCAGATTGTGCAGTCACACGCCTTGTCACAGTTGGCTTTATCGTGAGCACAGTCACAGTGCAGGTCGAACACAACCTTACCGATTGACGACGGTGAGCATAAGATAAGTGAATAGAGCTTATCAGGGAGAGCATTCAGATATTCACGATTGGATACGCTCTTTGGTTTACCTTCACTTAATTCAGGGTTATCATGAATGTTGCCGATGACTTCAGCACACCCATTGAACTCTGCCAGGCGAACGTCCCACATCTTGGGGGTATCCACGCCCACAATCTCTTCTGCTCGGAGGAACACAGCCATGAACCCCGTGCTTTCTTCCTGAAACTCAACTCGGAAAATGCCGTAACCAGCTCCAAGCCAGTTCGCTCTGATGAGGTCGCCCTCATAGATAGGAACATTCTTAATGTCCATCATATGAGCGTATTCACCGATTGTCTGCGGTTCAACCTGTCTCCAGGTGCGGCTATGGTCTAAGCCGATAAGACCGTTTCCGTCCACAGGCAGTCCATAAATCCATTCATGATTACTGGCACTCTTGCCTCGGCAAATGCACTTAGGCATTTTCTTCATTCTGCTTTGCCTCCTTCTTTTTCTTGTTGGCAATTGCGGCGTTGACGATGCTCTTCAATTCGGGGTAAGTCAGACCTGCATAATTGCAAAGGTCAAGCTGGTCCTGAGAAATGCCGTTCTTAGCGAGCTCGTTCTGGAGCATATCGATTTCGTAATCCCCTGCGTCGTAGATGTTAGACATTATTCATTCTCCTTTCCAACGGTGATATGCGGGAAATAGATGATGTAATCCAACCCCATATTGTCGGTTCTGAACTCGGTGAGGTTTCCTTCCTCCAGCATGTCAGCAGCCTCCTTGGCGAGGTCTAGGTCATCACGCTTTTCTTTGATAATAATTTCACGAAGTGCTTCAGTCACGTCATAGAGTGCAGTTGCCAGCTGGCTGACGGTGACGCCGAAACACAGCTTACCGTACATAAAGCGACCTGAATAGTCGTCTCTGACGTTGAGCCCTTCTTCTTCCAAGCGCTCATAGAGTTTTCTGCTGATTTCCATTATTTATTCCTCCTTATCGTCGAGTGCGTGGTAAAATTCACTCGATGTAATCTGATAGATTTTTGTACTGTCGTAGGCGTCAGCTACGATTACCTCAGTTCGTGTCTGGTAGACCGAACAGAACACACCGGCGATATGAGTTTCTCCTAATCGGTGTGCTTCGCTAAGGTCACGCTTGATTGGTAAGTCCTGCATGATATCACTCCTTTAGCTTGATTACGATATGATGCGTGCTCATTACACACTGATTGCCTGTAACCAAATCGATGAAATTAGCAGGAACTTCTTTGGGATTCTTAACCCAATCTGCCGGAATTTCTGCATCTGAAATCTTCTTGCCGCACATATCGTCCCATCGGAATTTGTCACCTACTTTAAGGTCAGAGAAAGGAGTCTCTGGACCTAGCTTAGGAATGGAAGTAATCGGTATCTGATTTACCCACAGGGAACTCAACAAGACGACACGATGTCCGTTGATTAGGTTTATTGCGTTCGGCTTGGCGAAACTGATTTTGCCCCACACCTCGTGGTCAGCTATTTTCTTGAAATAGTTGGGACCGAGCTTGAATACAGTTGCTACAGGAAGTTCGCAAAGCTGTAACCTACCCATAGTTCTCTGATATCTGTTCTCGTCACGAATTACAGCACCGCGGTACTGCTTTTCAATCTGACACACGATTTCGGTGTTGATTTGCTCGCGATTTGTACACCCAGAGCTGTCGTACCAATCAGGACCGAGTAGGTAGTGGCACAATTCATCTAAAGCTACCTGAGCATCCATCGGAGGGTTGAAGATACCGTAATCACCGGGTTTACAGAGATTCTTGATACGCTCCGGGTCAAACTTCATCCTCACGACTGGTCACCGCCTATGAACTTCTCGATTTCAGCTTTGTCGATAGTCATATCCGCTTTGGCAGCTTCTGTAGGGATGTCAGAGTAGTTAATCTCGCCGTTCTTGACTTTCAGGGCAATCTTCAGATTGTCGATTGCACGCTGTGCAGCACCTTCACCATTATCACGGTCATAGAGTCTCGGGTCAAATTCGTCCTGACCGAGGTCTACCTTCATCACCTTACCATTCAGGTAATCAAAGTAGATGCTGTCCGTACCGTCGAATCTGGTGTGCTTCCGCTCCTGGACTTCCTTCTGTGCCTGCTCCAGAGTAAGCTCACCAGATGCCAGGAATCCCAGAAAGCTCATTCCCTGCATCTGTGATGCCTGCCAGAGTGCCAGAAGTACCTCTGCTTTGTCCATGCCTTTAATGTTTACCATTGCCATAGAATAATTCCTCCTTTGTGGTCACCCACGTTTTATTATACCTTATTATAACACATTACGGTGCGGTATTACGAAGTTCACAGTTTAGATATCCTCGCTGTGACCTCCAGTGCTTCAGTCCGAGATAGAACAGAATTGCCTCGAGTTCTTCCTTTTCTTTGAATGCTTTCAACACGAATGGCGAAAGGTACGCTGCCAATCCATGTATAGTTACACCACGCACCAAGCAGTTATCGTGTGCATCATAGAGACGGTACGAGTAGCAGTTCTTATTGTATTTCTTGAGCTTGAATTTCAGATGAATTGGGCCGTTTATCGAGTACAGTTCTGCAAACCAAGGGCTCGGCCATGCGTCCCAGATTTTTGGCTCGATATATTCAGCTAATTTATCAATGTTCAGCATATAGTCACCTCTTGGTTGCCCAGCGATACCATTTATTTATTGTGCAGAGGATACTGTAAAATATCATCCAGATTAGTACCATAGGCCAGAAAGCACCTATAGGGAATAAATCGTCTGAAGCAGACGGAGGCGATTCCTGGTCATACGCAGCTGCCCAGCATAACCCTATAAAGATATAGGCGACTATTCCTAGAACCAATAGAAATATTTCTACACTCGACATATCACCAATTCCCCTCCTTTTCTTGACCAATATATACCTGGTTCCAGCAGGCAGTACAGCTTTCGTGGCTGCAATTATCATGAGCAGCGTGGTCGGGTGTGCAGTCATACGTGCGGTTGAAGTAGCTGTAGTCCGAAGGACAGCCTGCTACGCCGCCGTGACAGATATCTGTAGCTGCAGCTGGTAACTTCTCAAGTATAATATCACGTAGACGTCTACCGATAAACTCAGGATACGGCTCCTGTGGCTTAACCTCGGTTTCTCCTTCAGCAACCCACTTCTGCTTATATCGGATGGTCTTTACCTTATTACCATGATTAGATACGTCTACCCAGGCCTCGATTATATCGTAATGATAATGGTCTTTCCAGATATCAAATTGCTTAACGGCTTCCTCAAGCGTATCCAAGCTATCGTAGGTGAATAGCACCTGACCGTCCTTTGCTCGGGCCATCGGTGAATACTGGAAGAAATCACTCATCGTCATCCACCTCCAATATTCCCTCAGAGCAGAATCCGGGACCTCCCATAACTGCACCCCACATACTGCCATCCTGCTTATCACATTCTACTCTAGCAATAGGACGCCCGTCCTCGTCTCGGTCGGGAATCTCTCTGCGAAAGATACAGCGATTGCAGGGAACCATTTTTACATGGAAAAGGTCTTCTGCTATCTGGAGAGCATTCCTATTTCTGCCTGACCTAGCAATGATTGTAGTGTATCTAATACCGTTCAACACGGTTATGCACTCTTCGTGGTCAGCTGGTGCCTGCACACCCATCTTGATTTCGTGGACTGAGTGGCAGATATTTCTGAACAGGTTGATAGCATTGATTATATCACCAGCCACGCAAGAGCCGGCGAATTTATCTCCCTGCGGGTCAAGTCCTGATACGAAATAATAATGTTTGGTTGGCATACCTATACCTCCTTTGATTATAAATCTTTAAGTTGCCGTTCAGCATCAGCCAGCTGATGCTCAAGTCGATTTTGCACCTCATTAAGAATAAGATTACGAACGCTACCGACCGGAACAGACACATAGGATTCGTAGGTCTTACGACCATCTTTGGCAGATATACTTAATTCTGGTGCTTCTCGGAGATATGCCAGGTCATCTAGCCTTCTTTTTAATACCTGGATTCTATCAGATAGCCTATTAGCTTCCTCAAGTCTTTCTGGAGTCATGTTGTCACCTCCTGTTCCCTTGTTTGTGTTTACTGTACCTATATTATAACACATTGAGACACGAAGTCACGAAGTTGCGTATTATCATAGGCATGGGTGTGGGCGCAAGCCCACACCCGCTTAGCAATATACCTTGGTGGTGTTGATAAATACCTATTCCTCGGTGTTCTGGAAATAATCTTTTAGAACTGCAAGAGCCTCCATTACAGCGGCTGCTCGGTCCTGCTCTGCGTGCTTCCCTGCAAGATAACCTTGCTTATACGCAGCGTCTATTGCCGCTTTGACCTCGCCATCCTGTCTCATTCTTCCGGCTCTCATGCCGTTCTCATATGATGTATTGCACAGATGTATAACCTGATTACCAGGGTACGATTTTCCCGGTTCTACGGTCGTCCCGCCGACTCTCAACCTGTTTGCCATATCGGTCCCTCCATGTATATTCTTTCGCGCGTTCTTCAATTTCAGCACCCATGTTTCTGAGTATCTCATCAGATGCCCATTGATACTGGTACTTAGACATCACCTGCTTCATCACATCCGCAAATTCCGGATAATGCTGCGACAGCCATGTCTGGAGCTCACCGTATCTGTTCAGGAATACGTTAAGACGATACCTACCGCATTGATGATAGAACTCCGACACTGGTGGCGGGTTAAGCGGGTCTGTGATAGCGTCTACGAAATCCTGCAGACTATACACCCAGCCTGCTTTGTAATTACCAATGTGGCTTGCAACCGGGTCGTCTACATCCGGAAGAATTTTCTTTGCACACTCTTCGCACAGCAGTCCCGGTGTAGTAAGACGCTCACCGCACTGCAAGCAGAATCTGGATTTCACAACGTGAATTTCAAACGACTTATCCATTCTGAGCACCTCCTATCGTTACATCAAACTCAACAGCTGTTGGTACTGCTGTTACATCAAACCTGAGTATTTCATCACCTCTCGGAGCCGCCGCTACAATATCGGTAATTTCCATACCATACGCATTCTTCGCATATTTGCGGATATAGTCCTCCAGGTATGATACCACCTGCTCCGGAGACCATTCTGTAGGAAATTCCATCATAGCTGCGGCTCCACGCACTGCTGCAATTACCTGTGCCATAGCCTTCTTCCTGCGTTTCTTTTTCTGACGCCTGTTCATAAGTCCTCCTTCGGTGCGGCGGTAAAGGTAACCATCTGCTTAGAATATGAGTATCGGTACCCACCGCACGGTCTGTTTTTCATATTCTCAAAGTCTAGTGCGCTCCATTCAGCATCGGTATATGGTTTATGGTTTACTCGTAGAGTACTTCTGGTTACAATTCCCTGAAAGGAACTACCGTCAGCTCGTGTAAAATCCATCAATACCTCTGTCTGACTTAATCGTTTCTGAAATGTGCATCTACCGAATTTCTCATCCATAATAGGTTACATCCTTTTCCTCGATGCGGTCGATAGTGCGAATGTCGGTACAATCCTTGATATCGACTACATGAAGCTCGCCTGCCTTGTCTTTGGCGCACCAGAACTCCAGTCCTTCCTGCTTAACCACAAGTTCAGCCATCATCACCAATGCACCGTACCTTGCATGGTGCGCACTTACACCCGGAACTGCTTTGAGTAACGCAGTGCTGCGAATTACCTTCTTCACCAGATGTTCAGGCTTGGTGTAATAGATGCCTTCACCGTAGATGACCTTAACATACCTACCGTAGAAGTTGGTGTACTCCTCAAGATATTTCACCTCAGCTCCCTTAGGAATATGCTGCTTCCGATATCCGGCTTCATCATAGATGACGTCCTTAGCAAAATACTTCTCGGTTATCTTACTCTCACCCATAATTCTCCTCCTCAAGAAATGATTCTGGTAACCGGGTTCCATACCAGGTCATCATCAGCCCACAATGCGGGCAGAAATTAGGCATACGGTTATTCTGAAGAATAGACGAATGTCCGAAGATGTAATGCGAGTGGCAGGTTCGTCCCAGAACCGTCTTACATCTAGGACAATGGTATATCCGCTCAAACCAGGCTTCGTCACCAGGCTTTGCTTCATGATTGATTACTTCCCACTCAGGGTCGAACTTCTTGTCTGGCGTAGGATACCAATATAGGTGCTCCAGCTCTTCCTTGGTATAGGGGATACAGTTGGCGTACGTAGACCAGTCTGTGGTATCGAAATCATCCACACCAGTGCCGGATTCGTAGTCCACCAATACCCAACCTTGAGCCCTGGTATCGTAAGCCAGATAGGTACCATCACTCGACGGTGATACTTCTGACGCCTTGTACCCGTATCTAACAACCTGGTCAAGCATCATCGCACCTCCATCACATACAGCTTTATCGTTACTTCGTCGACGCCCTGAACCACCGATGCGACCATCTTGTCACGGTATCTGAATGGAATCATTCCAGGACAGCTTGCGACAAACAATTTATTGTCGTACGCATCCAGAATGGTTATAATGTGATTTTCAGGTATGAGCGACATAATCTGTTCTAATGGAAACATACACATTCCTCCTCTGCTAGTTCAGTCTTTCTTTAAGCAATGCTTCTAGGTGCTTACCTTCGCTGGAGGTAAGGTCTTCTTTGATAGTATCCGAGCCGGTGTGGATAATGACGTGATACGGTTTGGAATGATTCCAGTAGTATTTGATTTCGATGGCAGCAACTTCATCTAGGTTAACGTATACATCATTTATTCGGGTTAGTTTTGCCATCTCCTTCCTCCTTTCCTGCAAGCATCTTCTTGAGCGTGTCGCACTCGCCATTTTCGATTACCTTTGCACAAGGACCGCACATTCCTGAACAGATTACGACACCCATGAACTCCTGTCGCCACTTGCATGTCTTGATTGCATTGTTGAGTTCCTTCTCCGTGGGCATTGCCATTTCTTTCTCCTCCCTCCTAGCACAATTCTTGCATTTCAGCATCCCGAACCCGTCCACGCATGCTCGACAGACGTGCGGGCAGTCTGTATTCAGATACTGCATAAGACCTCCTTATTCCGGATAGTGAACAAATTCCTGAAACTTTCCATCTTCATAGAATTTGATGAACAGGTAGCCATCACCTTCGAGGGCACACACCTCGAGCTCGATGCCATCACTGGTAACCTCATGCTCGATATGGCAGGATTCGAACAGAGCCGAGAACTTTTCTTTTTCTGTAGCGGGACCTACGAGGTAGGTAGAAGGGTCCTTGATGACATGAATCTCGTCGCCGGTGTACTTGTGTCGGTATACTGTGAATTCCTCGGTCTCGGTATCATAGATATAATCCTTTGGAATTGTAGGTGATTCCTGAACAATATCATAACAGATTGATACATCTTTCAAGAACTGCGGGTTATCTGACAGTACCGTTGAAAGTCGGTCATACTCAGCTTGTGTGCAGATTATCTTAGCCATGAATTCCTCCTATTCACTGATGTGGCAAGTCACATCAGATTTGACTTGAATAATGCGACCCGACCAGACATCAACCGCTTCGGTCGAGCTTACCTTCCTCCAGAGCAAGCCTCGCTTCATCGTGAA